>Ga0209119_1000090_pt1 | contig 90343 bp, 76 predicted proteins | sample COG_03_FD_184747 | JGI IMG/M metagenome (GOLD analysis project Ga0209119, IMG submission 184747) | Pelagic Microbial community sample from North Sea - COGITO 998_met_03 (SPAdes) (version 2) | ecosystem: Environmental > Aquatic > Marine > Neritic zone/Coastal water | place: Helgoland, sampling...
CAACAACCAGGACAAGAACTAGTTCCACAACCAGCTCAACAACCAGGACAAGAACTAGTTCCACAACCAGCTCAACAACCAGGACAAGAACTAGTTCCACCACCTAAAGAACCAGACAAAATAAATATTGAAGAGCAAATAGTAATATACAATAAGGCTAAATTAGAATTAAACAATGCTAAAGAAAAACTTGCCCGTAAAAAAAATCAAATAGCGAAAGCATTAATCGCTCGTGTAGACGCAGCAGCAGCAGACGCAGCAGAAGCAGCAGACGCAGCAGAAGCAGCAGACGCAGCAGCAGCAGAAGAAGCAGCAGACGCAACAGAAGCAGCAGACGCAGCAGCAGCAGAAGAAGCAGCAGACGCAACAGAAGCAGCAGCAGCAGAAGCATCAGAAGCAGCAACAGCAGCAGAAGCAGTGGCAAAAAAAGCAGCAGCAGACGCAGCAGAAGCAGTGGCAAAAAAAGCAGCAGCAGACGCAGCAGAAGCAGTGGCAAAAAAAGCAGCAGCAGACACAGCAGAGGAAAAAGCAGCAGACGCAGCAGAAGCATCAGATGAAAAAGCAGCAACGGACGCATCAATCGCTCGTGCAGCAGAGGAAAAAGCAGCAACGGACGCATCAATCGCTCGTGCAGCAGAGGAAAAAGCAGCAGAAGCAGCAGAGGAAAAAGCAGCAGCGGAAAAAGCAGCAGAGGCAAAAAAAGCAGCAGTGGAAAAAGCAGCAGAGGCAAAAAAAGCAGTAGAGGAAGCAGCAGCAGAGGCAAAAAAAGCAGCAGCAGACGCAGCATTAGCTCGTACAGCCGCAGCAGAGGCAAAAAAAGCAGCAGCAGACGCAGCATTAGCTCGTACAGCCGCATTAATCGCTCGTGCAGCCACAGAGGCAAAAAAAAAAGCAGCAGCGGAAGCATTATTAGCTCGTGCAAATAATGTTATAGACTATTTGTTGGTTGAGCCAGCAGCTGCGACAGAACAACAAGTTAAAGCAGCAGAAGCGCATCCCTTAATAGAATATGGTACAGTTTCTAATATAACTACAAATTTTCAGACAATTAATTTACAAAACTCATTTAAAAACCCTGTTGTAATTGTATCAGGTTTAACATATAATAATAGCGCACGCTTATCTACCGTAAGATTAAACAACATTGGAACAACGTCTTTTGAAATAGCTTTGATAAATGCACCACCACCAGATGGAACACAATCAGAGGAAACAGCATCAGAGGAAGCATCATATATAGTTGTGAACGAAGGTGAATATACAGTAAAGGGAACTGATATTAAAATCCAAGCGGGTAAAAGTTCCGCATCGAACGGGGAACTGAGGGTAAATGGATCAACGAGCTTATTTACTAAACCACCAATACTTTTAACACAAATACAAACAAATATAGATACTTTTACAATACCTCGTTCAAGTGATGTAGTAATAAAGGGTGAGAGAAAAAAGGATGATATAACGCGAGAAGCAGTCAATTACTTTAATTTATATGTGCAAAAAACAGAGGGACAAATGGATACACACGATGCTGAATACGACGTAGGATGGGTCACTATTACAGATATGACAGGTAAAAATCAAGAAAAGTATTCTTTTATACACTCTAGAAAAAAAAAAGTGGATTTTGGAAGAGTCAACAGTACCGCAGGCAAATCTAGTTTTTTTGATATAGAGAACCCTTCAATTATTACACAAATAATGTCAGCAAACGGTGCTAACCCAGTAACAATTAGAATTACGGGACGGACAGCTAAGGAATTTACCTATATATTTAAAAAAAACAACGACGACAAACAGGTGGAAGAAAGGGTAGCAATATTACTTTTAAACGACCCTAAAGACCCTAATGGTACTAATGGTACTATACCATTGGAACTATTGGAACCTAGCGAAACAGTAACACCCCTAACAGTAACACCCGAAACTTTTGTGAATGATCTTGGACAAGTACTACCCGAAACTATTTTATCACAAGCCGAGATAGAAGAATTGAAACAAGAAATAGAAAATTTAGAAGAAAATATTAAACTTTTTAAAACAAATAAATGTAATGAATATGTTAAAGTGGTAGAAAAGAGAACAGAAGAATTACTAAGTAAACTAGAAAAATTTACAGATTTACTTAATTATGCTGCGAATTTAGCGAAAGACAATAAAATAGATGACAGTAACACAGAGCTAGAAAAATTAAACGCAAATATTACACTTTTTGAGGATGAGAGGGATGCCTATAACAGTGAACCACCTAGCAATAACCAGGATATTACCGATCACCTCCCACTTAGCAATAATACTTGTGATATAGAAAATTCAATTACAATTAACAATAATATAGCTAAGGTAGATAAAACACTGTGTGCTATAATATTAGAACAAAAATTACTAGTCAAACATATTAAAGCTATACCTATTTATAAAAAATGTCCATTATTTTGTCAATATGGTATAAAAAGAAAGACTAAATGGGGTTGTTTAAATTCATCTATTTATGATAAAAGTGGAAAATCGTGGTCAAAATATTTTAATTATTGTAATACTGATAGTGAGTGTAATCAATGTTCTACATTAACTTCCGATGAGCAATCGATTGCAGTCACTGTATATACTGATTTACAAGATACAGAAGGTTTATTTACAAATACACGAGAAGGTTTTAGTAAATCTTCAAATTCTTTTTTAACTATATTAATAGTTTCATTATTACTTTTTGTTCTTGTTATATTCGCGGTTAATAGAAAAAAATAAGTTATTTATTTACTATCATATCCAATATCTTAAACAATCCTATATCAATTATTATAAATACAATAATAATTACAGCAGTTAAAAATAATGGTGCCGGAATAAAACTAAATACTTTTTCATTTTTATAATAATCTAATTCAAGATAACTTATAAATCCTGTTGATATAATTCTATCAATTAAATTAACAATAATTGTTAACATTAAAAATTTATAACCGGTTGGTGAGTTAATTTTTTTATATAACATTTCTAAATTTAATCCAAACATATATATATATATATATATATATATATTTTTTTATTAATTATTAAAATAAATAAATAAATTAAAATATAATGCAATACAAATCCATATAAAATACGGAATTAATAATTTATAAGCATCATAATTTATTGTTTTTATTTTTTTCATAATCATAATTAACGAACTAAATACTAATAGCATATTAAACATTGCCAATTGTATATTTTTCATATCAAAAAATATAGTGCCCCATAAAATATTTAAAATAAAATGTATAATAAATATCTTTGTTATATTACACATACCTGGACATTTTTGACTATTATATACAATAAAAAAAGATTTAGCTATCATCATAAAAATAACAGGCCATATATATCTAAAAACCCATTCATCTATTTTATATTCAGATTTATTTAAACTATTGTACCAATGATTTGACATATAATATATATTATATTATTATTTTAATAATGTATTTTAATAATTGTTACTTTTATATAGTTTGATATAATTCCAACATATTTTTTTTATCTCTATTACAAAAAATCTTCAAAGTTGTTTTTTATATTTTATTCAAGTAAACTTAAATATGACTGGTATTTTTTTATTTCTTTTACTAATATACTAATTTCTTTATCTAATCTACTTATTTCATTATCAGAGTCAGGATAAGCCCGTAATGCTTCTATTGTGGATGTATAGTCTTTAATAAGAGTTTCAATATGTGATTTTTCTTTTTGAACTAAATGTCTCATTTTTCTTGCACTTTCTTGTTCTTCCATATTGTGATCTATTATTTTATATGCTTCCTCTAATAATGAATTTTGAATAACTAGATCTGTTTGTACTTTTTCTCTATCTGTTGGAGATAATGAACCTTTTAATATAAATTTTAAACTATCTATATGTTTCAATAATTTTGTTATATCCAAATAACCATCTTGGTATCGAATAAGTAGCGGTGTGTCTGTTTTTATAGTATCTAATGTTTTTCCATCAGCAGTCCCACCTCTCCCGCTTTCTTGTGACTCATCAACGGGTGTTTCTCCTGTTGTTATTAATTCAAAATGTCTACCAAAACTCATAATATTTACAATATCCGGATTTTGTAATGCTAACGAACTTCCAGGAGGGGGATAAACATCAGATAATATTAATTTACCTCCACTATCACGTGAATATATTCTTAATTGAATATTATAAACTAAACAAATATTAAGTAATCCATCAGTATATCTTTTGTTTTTATTATCAAATTCAGCATTTTTATCTTCTGGTAAATCTGAATTTGCCAATTGTCTTAATACTTTTAATGTAACACTTTTATTACCTCTAATATGTCTGATATAATCTAAAATTGATATCCACATACAAGAATTAGTATAATCTTTTTCTCCTCCGTTATTGTGTCTAGTCATAACAGTTGACCCAAATGGATTTTGTTTTATTAATGAAGCTCCACACATTACACAAGTTATGTCTGACAGTTTATTTTTAAATGTACAAATTGGGCAAACAGTACCACCAATTTGATTAATTAAATTTAAATATTTTTTTTTATATTTTAAATATTTTTTTTTATATAATTCTTCCATAGTATATTAATTTATAAATTAATCATCAATAAAATCTACAATACCATTTTCTATTTTAATATCTTTATTGTTTGTTAAATCTGTTTCAGTCATAATATTATTATTTTCTACATCATAAAGTTTTATATTATACTTTAATTTTTTATATAATTTCCTACGATGATTTCCTTGTCGTGATAATGAAGGAAGCATATCAACAATATCTATAATTAATGGTTGAATTTTTCCTTTTTTTCTAATTATTCTACCAACTGATTGTTCTACTTCTCTTCTCGGTGTTGTCATTATAAGTGTATTTAATGTAGGAATATCTAATCCTTCAGACGCCATTCCATAACTTCCAAGTAAAATTTGTGCTTTGCTTGCTTCTTCTAATTGTTTTTGACTTTTACCACCAATATAAAAACCACAAGTTACTTTTAATTCATCTATTTTTTCTTTTAATTCTTTTAAATGCTCAATACGATCACTTAAAATTAATATTTTTCTTCCATCTTCTACTAATATTTCTTTTATGATAGTTATAATAAAGTTATTTCTTTTTTTAAGAGCAACTATTCTATTTATAGTTTTGGGTCTATTTACTTCTCCTGTAAACGGTAATTTTGCTTCAGCAAACTTTTTATGGTCTAAATCATAATTATAAATTTTTACCGATACATTAGTATTTTCATTTGGTGGTGCTTGATAAGCAATATCACCCAAATACCAAAATAATATTTTTTCCATTTTATCAGAACGTTTAGGTGTTGCAGATAAAGCTAATGATTTTTTACAAGAAATAATAGGTAATGCTTTTGAAAAGTATTCTGATGGAGCATGATGTGCTTCATCAAAAATAATTAAACCAAAATCAGAAAAAATATCATAATCATATTTATCTTTGGCAATTGATTGTAACATCCCAACTACAAATTGTTTATCTTCAATATCTACATTATTTTGTTGTATAATTCCAACGTTAGCATTTGTAAATTCGGCAATTCTTTCTTTCCATTGATTTAATAAAAATGTTTTGTGAACTATAATTAAAGTTTTTACCTTAAAATGACTCGCAATATATAATCCCATAAATGTTTTTCCTACACCACACCCAACTGAAATTAAACCACCATCATTTTCTTCCATATGTTTAATTGTTGTATCAATAATATGTTTCTGATTAGGTCTTGGTTTACCTTTAAATTTAAAGTTAACAGTTTGTCCACTCTCTTCGTGATTTTCATCAGGTTTACCAAAACGTTTTAAACCATAAAATTTAGGAACAGAAATATAATCATCATCCTCCGTAAATACAGGAAAACGATTTTGCTTGGAATTATGTATTTTAAATGCCATATATGGTTCAACAGTTAATTCTTTTCTAACATCAATTAAAATATTTTTTTTAAATTTGTTCTTTTTTAACAAGTATCCTTCCTTTGTTAATAATTTACTCATTTAACTTAGATAATATTTAAGATTAGTCTTTATAATTCATTTTTTTTATATGTTATATTAGTATGACAAAAAAAAATAACTTGCTTATTTATGAACCTTTAAATAATCATAATATTCAATACTTATTATTATTTTCATACAAGTACTTGTTTATTTTTTAATTCTATTTGTAATTAAAATCCTGTTTACTAGTAAATTTTAGGCGACGAATATCCATTTTATATTAATGATGATTTTAAAAATAATATTATCCCCAAAAAATATTAGTAATGAATATAAAAAAATATTTTATTCTATTTAGTTAATAATAGAATCACAATAATCTTCAAAACTATTATTATAATATGTAATTCCATTATTTTCTAAAATCCATAATTCTGATTCCAAATTAGTTATTATTTCTGATTCGTGAGTAATAAGCATTATACCACCTTCAAAAGTTTTTAATCCTTCTATTAAAGCTTCTACCGTTTCTATATCTAAATGATTAGTAGGTTCATCAAATAAGATTAAACTTGGTTTTTGAAATATTAAACTGACAAGTGCTACTCGTGCTTTTTGTCCTCCTGATAAATCTCCAATTACTGAAGTATGTGCCGAACCTTCTAATCCCAGTGTTCCTAAATATTTTCTAACTGTTTGTGTTTTATTTACTGTAATTAAATCTTCTGGAACCATACTTTCAAGAAATTGAATAGGATTTTTATCTTTTGGAAGAAAATCTTCAAAATGCTGATGATAATATCCAATTCTTAATCCAGATCTTTTAATAATATTACCATGGTCTGGTTCTATTTCTCCTACAACAAGTTTAAGTAATGTTGATTTACCAGCACCATTTTTGCCAATTAAAGTTACTCTAGAACTTGTATCTAATCCAAAATCTAAATTTTTAAAAATTAATTTATTTTCATATGAAAATGAAACATCTTTTACAGAAATTATATTATTATTGTATTCTTGTACTTGACAAAATTCTATATTAACATTATAAGGTTTTTCAGGTTCTGTCAATCCTGATCTTTTAACTATATCATTAAACTCTTTATTACTTTTACCTTTTTTCTTTTTCAATAATTTCGTCCATTCTTTTGTTTTCTGTCTATATTTTTTCTCTACCTTATATTTAAACTGTCCATAATTACCTTTATATGTAACTAATTTTCCTTTTTCGATATTTAAAATATTTGTACAAACTTGATTTAAAAATCCTACATTATGAGAAACAAGTAAACCAATTTTATTTTTGCTAATAAAACTATTTTCTAAATAATCTCCTAACCATACAACTGCATCCAAATCTAAATGATTTGTTGGTTCATCTAATAATAATATATCTGGTTCAATATATAAAGCCCTCGCTAGTGATATTCTCATTTTCCACCCACCACTAAATAATCTACTTGATTGTTCCATCATCATATCTGAAAAACCAAGACCATTTAAAATTTTACGAATATTAGCTTCTTCCGCTTCAGGGTGAATACCAGATATTAGTTCTTCTAATTTTTGATATTCTTCAAGTATAGAATCAGCAATGTCCATATTTTGAAAATCATCTGTTGACATAATATCATCTAGTTCATTAATTCTTTGTTGTTTTTTAAAGTATATACCATTACTTTCTATTAATATTTGTAATGGTGTTTTATCTGTATTTTCTAATTCCTGTTCAACATATAAAATTAATAAATTTCTATTTACAGGGATTTTATTCTCCTTTATCATCTTAAGTAAAGTTGATTTACCACAACCATTTTTACCAATAAGTCCATACATATTTCCGGGAGCTAAAACTAATTCTGAATCATCGTATAATTTTTTATGTCCAATAGATACACTAAATTTATCTACTTGAATCATATTTGAAGTATAGTTAGATTTTCCAATAATTATATTAAATTTATCCATTATTAGAATAAATTTAATATAATATTATGTATTTTCAATATTTATACAACTATTTCAATACTATTTTTTATTATCAATTTCTGGTAATTCTACATAATCTTTTTTATTTAAATTATTAAATTTATTAGTTATATATTCAAGAGGATATTTTACTTTTGTATATATTGATTCTACAAAATCAACGTGGTTTCCCATTTTATCACAATTTTTTGTATTAGTCTCCTCATTTTTCAAAAGTAAATCTATTTTTTTATCTAATATGTCTATTTTCAATCTAATATCTATTAATTCATTATTAATATATTTATTCTCCATTATGTTTATATAATAAACTTTTTAATAAATTAAAACGATATCAGTATAAATTAATATATCTAATCATTGTGTGTAATTAGGAATTTATCATTCCATCCTCTCTTACAACAAATATCTCGTAGCATACAAATTATGGGTACTGTTGAATCGATATATTTATCAAATTCTAAAAATAATTGATCTTTTGGTATAATTTGTGAAATATCCCCATAAATAGAACAAAATGAATCTATAGGTATTGCTATACGAGTATTTTCAAGTAGTTTTTCTAATCTACATCTAAAGTATTCTTCTGACGATTCACACCATGTCGGTGTAATTTGTTCTTTAAAAGTATTTGTTCCAATATCTTTTGTAATAATAAGATTAAAATTATTATTTTCGTCTTGTAGATATACTTTTGTTTCACTTTCATTCATTTCCATTTTAACTTTATTTATATCTTTATTCAAACCGTTTTTATCTTTAATAAAATTTGTTGTATTTGATTTATTTAATTTATTGATAGAATCTTGTAAATCTTCTAGTGATATTTTAAGTCTTTCATCATCATCATAATGTATATTAAAATCTTCATACATATCTCTAGTTATTTTTTCTAGATAATTTACAAAATATTTCTTGATAAAGTTAAAAATGAACATAGTTGTAATTCCAATAGTAATATAATATATAACTAAATGGATGAAATAAAAAATAATCATATTATTTCTTATATTAAATTTTTCAAAATAATTATCTTTTTGACATATATCTTTGCTTGTATACACATTTTCATCTTTAATAAAACATACATTTTCAGTAAAATTTGACCAATTATTTTGTGTAAAATTCATTATTATATATAAATTCAATTGAATTTATATATAATTCAATTTTTTTTCTCATTTATTAATAATGGTAAATAATAATCCGAGATTAAAACAAGAATATATTGATAAGTTTAACACTACTTGGAATAATATATGTGGTAAAGAAAGATTACCTAATATATTACCAGCAACTCGAAGAATAATTGTCATTGGTGATATTCACGGTGATTTTGCGGAACTTATAAATTGTCTCAATTTAGCAGGTTTAATTAATGAACAATATAATTGGATAGGAGGTGATACTGTTGTGGTTCAAGTAGGAGATCAAATAGATAGTTGTAGACCAACTATTAATAATAATTGTCATCGAAAACATTTAGACGGCGATGTAGCAGAAGATATAAAAATATTAAAGTTTATGACACAATTACATAATAAAGCTGTTAAATTCAATGGTGCTATATATTCTTTAGTTGGTAATCACGAAATTATGAATAGTTCTAATGATATGAGATATGTATCATATAACAATGTAATGGATTTTGCTGATACTAATATTCCAAATGAAAATGATAGATTTAAGGATGGATTAAAAAAAAGAAAACAAAAATTTGCTCCAGGTAACGAATTAGCAAATTTTATGGCTTGTACAAGGAATATAGCTTTAGTAATTGGTAGTAATTTATTTGTTCATGCTGGTATTGTAAAACAAATAGCTGATAACTATCAAATTGAAGATTTAAATATAATATTAGGTTTATTCTTATTTAATGAATTAGATAACCCAAAATATTTTAAAGATATTTTCACAGATTATGAAATTTCTCCAATATGGACACGAATTATAGGATTTAAACCAAAAAATTTAGGTAAAATAGAATGTTCAAAATTAATGAATCCATTAAAAAAAACATATAATGTAGGAAGACTTTTTGTTGGACATACTCCACAAATAGAACACGGTCTTAATTCAATATGCGATGGTGCTATCCAATTTGCAGATAATGGTGTATCAAGAGCATTTAAACCTTTTGATATAGAATCTACAAATGGTGGTAAAAGTAAAGAACGACAAGCTCAAGTGATTGAAATAAAAGATGATGAAATTATTACTGTTATTCGTTGAGATGAACCTTCCGTATTTTTAAACAAGATTTAAAATCTTACATTGTCAAAAAGACCTCTCTACTCTTCGAGAAGTAAATTATTGATAATAGAATACTATAATGTTACTCCCAAAGAAGTATTGTAGATTTTTTAAATATCGAGACAAATATTCAGTGTATGAGTAAAATACGATAATCAAAATAATTCTTTAGAAAGAAAAAATAGATATACAGTAGTATATAAGATTAAGCAGAAACACATTAATTTACATGTTAAAATTGTGTATATAATGATTATCTATAATATAAAAATCCAATACAATCCTTGAATTATATATGTTCTAAAAAGTTAGGGATACAATCATTATATTTTCAAAATTTTATCATAAATTAAAATATTTATGATAAAAAACTATTGATAAAATATTATATTTTAAATTAACTTACTTATTTTGCTAATTTTTCATATTTGCTCATATTGTTATCAAATTCATCCATTGCTTTTTTAGCAGCTTCGGTTGATTCGATATCTGGATGTTTTTCTTTAACAACACGTAAAGCTGCTCCTGCCGCTTTTGCTGCTTTAACCGAATTTGGAATTTTTAATTTTTCCGCGACGTGTTTTTTAAGTTTTAGGAAAGCCATAAATCCAGGACTAGCTTTACGTTTTTTCTTTGGTTTTTTATCTTTACACGGTGGACATTCTTTACCATCGTCACCATCGTCACCTCCACTCATAGATTTTTTAGCTTTCTTAGCTCCATCCTTTTTAGATTTTTTCGATTTTTTCGATTTTCTAGATTTTCTAGCTCCACCTAATTGTTCTTCATTATTATCTAATAATTGTCTTAATTGATCTTCAAGTTGTTCTGTATTAGTAGTGTTACTTAAATATCCTCCTTCTTGAACAGTATCATTGATAGAGGTTGGACTTAAATTATTGTCAAAATTATTTTGATTAATAGTTGAAGTTACACTATAATTACCTCCTAATTGTTGTTTAACTGATGTTGGACTTAAATTATTGTCAAAATTATTTTGATTAATAGTTGAAGTTACACTATAATTATCTTCTAATTGTTCCACTGATGTTGGACTTAAATTATCTATTACATTAATATCTCTAACATCTGATGTTTCACTGTATAAACCACCTTGTTGATTAATAGATGATGTTAACATTGAAACTAAATTATTTACTTCATTTGAATTAATTTTTTCAATAAAAATATCTGATGTATCTACATCTTTATTATCTATATTGCCACCTTTTTGAATATTATTTAAGTTGGGTGTTTCAGTCAAAATAATGTTGTTACTTTTATCATATATATTACTAGACATATTTATATAAAATACAATAGAAAAAAAATTTAAATAGTTTTTTTAATATCTTTATTATTATAATAATAAATGTATTTAAATAGTATTGATAACTTTTTTGATGGGGTATTAGATAACTTTCATAATTTTATAAATAAAAAAAAATTTATTGAACAAATTTCAAAAGACGATAATTTTGTAAAATATCATAATAATATATTAGATATTATAAAAGAATTCATAGATATAATAAATAAAGAAACGATCAAAGAAATAAAATCGAAAGAACAAATTATTTTTAATATATGTAAGCGTTATTGTGCATATTATATTTATTTTAGTATTTCATATAATTATAAAGAAAGTCGAGATTTATTTATTACAAATTTACTAGAATCTACTAAAAATCAAAAATCATCCAATTTTCAAATTGAAAATTTTTATAATAGTGAAAATAATTCAAAGATTATTAAAATATATTCAATTATTAAAAATATATTGGAATTACAAAAATTTAAAACGATGGAAAGAATAAAAATAATATTAGAAAATAATCCCATTAAATATAATGATACAATTGAAATATTTAACTTATTAGGAGAAGATTTTATAACTGATTTTTTTTTAATTAAAGATAATTTTCATAATATTTTAAAAACAATAATTTTTAAAGTAATTTATGAAAACGATGAAAAAAATAATATTATTACACTATTAAATGAAAGTGAAATGAAAAATTCTGAGTATAAATACATAGAAATAATCGTATCAACTAAAACAAAATTACTTGATTTTCCATTTTTTCAAAGTATACTAACGGTAGATGATATTAAAAAAGGGAAAGATAAAGAATATTATTCTTATTTAGAAGAAAATAAAGAAGAAGAAGAAAAATTTTATAGTAATAAGGCATTTTTAAATTTTATATTTAGTAATAAATTATTAGTTCCTATAACAGAAGAATTTATAAGATATCATAAAAATACAGAAAAATATGATAAAAAATTAGATGACAATATTAAAGATAGAGACTCAACTAAAATTAAATATGTTATAAATAAAATAAATAAACTTAAAAATTTACATTCAAAATTTTATGATAAAAATCCTAAAATGAAATTAGATGCCAAGGAACTTTTTTATAAACCTTTATTAAATAGAGAAGTTGTATTATATAATGACAGTGAAGAGGTAAAAATTATTCAAAAATTAGAATTATCAGAACAAACAACTGATTTAGATTATTTAGTAGATTTAGAAAATTCTAGAAATTATGCTTATTTGAATTATAAAGATTACAGTAAAGATGGGTTTACATTAAGAACTACTAAACAAGTACAATCTATTCGTTATACAAATATTAAAAATTTTACGGACGGAAAAATAGAATTAAGAGTAGGTCATAATAATTTACCATTCCATACAGTTGGTATTGTTTTTAATCCTTTTGGGTCAAATTTAGAATGTTTTACTATGAATGATATTGAAAATGTATCGGATAAATATAATAAAAATGGTTATAAAAATTTAATAAAAAAAATAAAAACATCTTTTACAAATAAATTAAATGACAAGACATTATATTATTGGTTATTTGATAATAAAAATGATATTATAGAATTAGATGAGTATAAAAATGTATCATCTATTAATAAATCACAATATATTGAAACATTAATAGTTAATTTATTTAATATTTTTTATGACATAATATCTGAATATATAATAAATAAAATTAAAAGTATAAACAATCTTGATATTTATACATTAAATTATAATATTAGAAAATATAGTAAAAAATTTTTTGGATTTAATAATTTAAATATCAAATTAAAACATACGATTTATCCTCAAGTTTTAAATATAATTTTTAAAGAAATTGAAATTAAGAAAGAAATAGAAATCCCTAATATAATAAAATTACCTGAAAGTAAATATATAAAATTGAATGATAAAACAATAATTTCACTAAAACAAGATAAAGTTATAATAGAGTCAACAATAAATAGAAATACTATTTGTTCCCATTATTTGAAATGGATAAAATTAGGTAAATTATCTAGAAATGACACTGAACTATTAAATCAAGAAATTTTTAATTTTGTAAAACAATATGTAAAAACAAACGAAGAAGGTGTAATTATATGTAAAAGTTGTAATGAAATGTTAAATATAAAAAAATATGTTTACGAGGGTACATACGTTAAAGAATTAGATACATTTCAAACAACTAATTTAGCTGTGAGTCAAAATTTAGAAAAAATTCCTAAATATAATAAATTTACAAGAACAATAAGAAATCTAGAGAAAAATTTAGAAAAAATATGTTATACAATAAATTTAAATTATTATATAGGAAATATACCTACAATAAAATTAAGAAGGAAAATGGTAATTAAAGATGTAATTGACTTGATTTTGATTCACACTAAATATATAAAAGATAATAGCAAGGATAGAGCAAAAAAAAATGCTGAAAATTATAATATCAACAAAGATCTAACTAATTTATTCTTTTTTGAACTCAAAGATGATATTTTTTTAACAAGTTCTACAGAAACTGACTATTATAAACTTATTAAATATAATAATGTACTGTCTTATGTTATTTTCATAATAATAACAGATATTAATGTAGGTCAAATATTAAATTTTAAAGATGACAAAAAATGTAATTACTTTATTTATGATAAGATAGGTAAAAATATATTTGATAATTTATTTATTAGAATCAGTGATAAAATTAAAATTTTAATTAAAAATATTCCATTATTAGGATATGTTATATTTTATCTAAGTTGTATATTAACAAATAGTTATATTTGGTTATGGAATAAAGAAAATAAAAATGAAAACTATAATATACAAAAAATTATAATTCATACATTAGTTGATTTAATTAATTCAATTATGGAAGCTAATTTAGAAAAAAAGAAAAATTTTATATATGAACTGATTGTTAATCGATTTACACATAAATTAAAACATGTTTATAACGATAAGAATATTTTAACAAAACTAGAAGAAGAATCAATGAATAAAATTAAAATAGATGAAAAGACAAATAAAATAAGTTATATTACAAAAAAAGAAAAAATACTTGAATTATCAGGTAAATTTGATGAAACATATAATATGTTAATATATAATGAATTGGGATTTTGTAATACTATATTAAAAACAATAAATGAGTATGAGAATTTATATTTTGATAATAATATTACTAATATTACTAATTGTAATGATGGTTATTTTCATAATTGGGAATTTAAAAATAATGAATTAATATGTAAAAAATGTAATGAAAAATATTCTGTTTTATTTGATAAAAAATATTCAACTAATGACATTAGAAATAATATAAAATATAATAATCTTAAAAAATTAGCCATTGAACATTGTTTATCAGGTGACACACACGATTTTGAACCTGGTACAAAACAATGTTTAAAATGTAAAATAAATATAGATAAAAAACAATATACTAATAATGAATTATTAAAATTAGAAAAAAATATTAACGAAAAAAAAATTAAAATATATCAAAATCAAATTGAAAATAATAAATTATACTTTCAAAACAAAGAAAAAAATAAAATAAGATCAATAAATATTTTAAAAAATTTAAAAAATAGATATATAAAAAGTACTAATAATAAATTAATAAATTATATTGATGACTTTATTGATAGATTAAAATCAGTATTAGGTGACAAGGTTAAACTAAATGATAGAACTATTTTACTCAAAGATACTAAATATACAATAATGAATGATTATTTAGGAAATGAAATTAAAAATAAATTTAGTATTTTATCATCTGATAACAAAATAAAGTTTAATCTAAATCATTCATTTTTTAAACGAGATGTATTATATTATAATGATCAAGTTAAAAATGTTTTCGTTTATTATGATAATTTAACTAAAAATTATATTGGATATTCTAAAGACAATAGAGAATTTAAAACTTTTAATAGTACCTCTTATATAAAAGTTAAATATTCACTTCGTGATATGCTAATAAATCTTGGATTAGAAAATAAATTTGTAAATATTTATAATTTAAATGATGATTATAAAAATAAAAATTTTAAAATGGAAGATATTAACCACAAAACATTATTAAAAGACTTAATAAGATACAGAGTTAATAATTTAAATTTTATTATAAGTAAATCAAAAATTTTATTAGAAAAAATTAATAATAATAATAATAATAAATTTACATATAATAGTGAAGATAAATTAATAGAACAAATAAATAAACAAATAAAAACTTTTAAAACAGTTAATAAAGAAGGAAGGAAAAAAATTTTTAAACATATCGATATAGTAAGAAATATAAATAATATTGAAAATAATAATATAAAATTAACTATTAGTAAAAACTATATTAATACTGATATTTTAAATACTTTAAATAATAATGATAATTTTTTAATATATTATTATATTATGAATTTAAATAGATTTTTATCTTATAATAGTGAATCTATATCTAAAACTAATAGTTCTCTTACTATAGTTAAAATTATTTTACATTGTTTTAATCTTTTTTATTTGCCATTAGAAGATAGCGATATAAGAAAATTTAATAGTATTTTAATAACAGATACTCCTTATATAAATCCGTCACTACAAGTATCTGGATATTATCAAGAATTAGTTAATTCTAATGAAATTGATGATGAAAAAATATCAGAACAAAATTATGATATAAATGAAGAAACGTCATCTTATGAAGTAAATTCATCAGAAATACAAGATGTTGATGAATTAGGTAATTAAATTAATTAATACAAGTATTATATAACTTGCTTATTGCTAGATACATAATTACAGATGACGAAGGTCTTCTATCTTCAAAATATCCACACTTATTAATTTTTGTACTATTTGGTATTCTTATTGATGTTCCTCTACTTCCAAACCCATATGAAAACTTATTTAAATCGGAAGTTTCGTGTTTACCCGTTAATCGTTCATTATTATCATTACCGTACACATCTATATGTTCTTTATGTTTCAATTCTAATTTTTTCATACATTCCATTATTACATTTAAACCATCTGGTTCTCTCATTTGTTTTGTTGAAAAATTAATGTGACACCCACTACCATTCCAATCTCCTTTTAATGGCTTTGAATTCCAATTTACTTTTAAATTATTTGCTTCCCCCATTCTATCTAAGATATATTTTAAAATAATACTATCGTCAGCCGCTTTTAACCCATATTCACATAATTGTATTTCCATTTGTCCTGGTGCTACTTCTAAATTTGAACCTGTAATATTTAATCCAGCCTTAATACATAATTCACAAGCTAAATTTAAAAAATCTCTCCCATAAGCATTACCAGTACCAACAGAACAATAATATTGTCCTTGTTTTGGGGTACTGCTATTAAAATATCCAATAGGAACATTTTTATTAGACATTAAAAAAAATTCGTGTTCTATACCAAATAACGGTTTATTACTATCACTATCTTTAAATATATTTTCTGCCTGTTTTCTTAAATTTGTTTTATGAGGTTTTAATTCGTCATTTTCTAAGACCCAAGTTTCACATAAAACAAATTTACCTTTTGTAAAAGGATCATTATAAGTTCTAACTGGTTTTAAAATTACTTCTGAATTTTTATTGTTTGCTTGATTTGTACTTGATCCATCATAATTCCATTCTGTTAGCTTATCATCTTTTGAATATTTTACCTTTGATCTTAATTCATTGTTTCCACCAATCCAAATATATTCTTGTCTATAATTCATTAAATATTATTAACTTTTTTATTTTAAATAGATTTCGTTTAATAATTTCAATAAATAAATATATATTATAATGTTTATTGAAATTATTACAGTTATTTTTATATGTCTATTATCTTATGTATTTTTAAATTCAGTGATTAAAAAAGATACTTTTGATAATTATTTTAATAATACCAAAAATAAAGTATATTCTATTATTAATAAATTTAATCAAGTAGATAAAACAAATGATGATAAATTAGATATAAAAATATTATCTAACGATGATATTCAAAATATATTAAATTTTTTAAAATCACATTTTAATTATAATCATATTATAATTTCTAAAAATTTAAACTTTGAGAAGACAGACAATGAAATATTATTTAATAATATTGAAATAATAGGTTTTAAAGATAATATTAAAAATGTAAATAATATTAGTTTTAAATTTACTTATATGAAAGATAACATATTTATTTCTAACTATAATTTACAAAATATTAATGGTTATTTTACTTTAATAGAAACTAAAAAAGAAAGTAATATTATTATTAACAAAAATTCAGACGATAAGATACAAATAGATACTATATTTAATTATATTCCTGAAACTATAAATATAACAAGTGAAAGTGAATTAGAAATAGATTCTATTGTTGAAACAACAGAAAATAATTCTACTCTATACGCATAATTTTAAAAAAAGGGTCTTCTTTAATAATTTGATCTGGAGTTAAATACTCATTATTTGTTAATAATCTGCCTTTCTCTGTTACTTTTTTTGAACATTTTGTTAATTTATCTGGTATTATTCTCTTAACAAAATCTTTTACTTTATCTGAAATTAATTCGCTTGTCCAAAAATCTGGAAAAAAACCTTTTTTTGTAAATGTGTTAAAAAAATAATGAACATCATAATATTTATGTTGTTCCGGTTTTACATTTAATCTATTTGTCCATTCCGCTTCTACTTTATTATTATCTACAACTCCAGGAATACATGCAAAATCAAAATCCCATAATTTTATTTGAATTCCTATGTTTGGAACAATATAAATTTGTCCGTTTATTTTATACTTAAATTTATTATTATTATTTGATATGGGAATTTTATGAATTAAAATATTATTTGCTTTTAAATCATTATGTCTAAAAGCTGGATATTTAGCTTGAATTATCGCTAATACTGATATTAATTGAAAAAAAATACCCCTCCAATGTTTTGTTTTTAAACTTTTATAATTTTTTTTAATATAGTCAATTAAATCTCCAGCATTTGCCCATTCTGAAATTAAAACAGATACATTATCATAATATTCTTGTTTTTTATACTTTTTTACAAAAGCGTCAAACTTTTTATTATTTACTATATTATCTTTAGGTAAAGAAATAAATGGTTTAATACTTGTATTAAATGTTGTAATTGGTAAAATAATATGTGGTGTTTGTTTTGTTATTATAAATTCTGACAAAAGTTTTATCATTAATAATTCAGCATTTTCCGGTCTTTTAATATTAAACATATCTCCATAATTTTCTTTACGCGGATAGGCAACTATTTTAACCGCATAATTAGGTTTATTTTCATTATTATCTATTGGATAAATACCTTTAAATGTATGACCCGTAGAACCACTTTTGATATATAATAATTTTCCTCCTAAATCTTTGATAGCTTTATTAAAATCAATATATTTTTTTGGCATTATATGTCTAATATCTTCAGTTGTAAATTTATCTTGTTTAAATTGATTTCTATCATTTTTAAAATCCATCATGGAATCTACTATTTTATCTTCAATCATAGTTTGAATTACATTTAATCTATGTGGAATCTGATTAAATTTTTTTTTTAAATCTTCATTATTCATTAATATTAATATATATATTTTATTTAAATGAATTTTAAACGCCTTTACCTGTAAGTTTGACTCCTAATATTTTTCCTAATTTATTTAGAATATTACCGTTTCTTTCGGCAGTACCATTTTCATATTTTTGAATCATTTTTGAATCCATATTCATTTTACAAGCTAAATCTTTTTGCGACAATTTTTTATTAAGACGTGTCTGTTGTATTATCTTACCAATGTCTTTTCCAATAAATTGTTGTTTTGGTAGTTCATCGGCTGGATCTACTTTCTTTTTTCCTGAACTACTAAAATTCTTTGACATAACTTTAGATACTTGACTATGTGTTTTATTTTTATTCTTGGTTAAAATTACTGGTTTAGTATCATTATAATCCATTATAATATAATCATTAATATTAATTTAAATATATATCAATTTTTTAATAAATTTAATAAAACTAAAAATATTAATACAAATTTAAATGAAAATAACAATGATTTATGAATATTTTTTGAATAATTATAAAATAAATATAATGATACTATAAAAGCTAATGATGTATCAAATTTAAATAAATTATTAAATATTTCATTTATAATATTACTTGACATTAAAATAGTTTAGAATAATTATTATTCACGTTATGATGATGTAAAAATGCTAGTAAACCTATTGTTGTATCAATTGCTATAAATTTCCAAGCATCTTTATTATTTTTTAATATATTTAAAGAAAATATTATATATAATATTCCATGAATTATCCTATAATTGTTCCACCAAATTTTTTTCTCACCACTCCATTCTAATTGAGTATCTGCTCTTTTACTTCCAAATGTAAAAATATAAATAAATCCTAATGCCAAAATCATCGTAATATATCCTAATATTTTTATATCTTTGTGATTATAATATTTTTTTCCTAAATATCCAATTAATATTCTAGTCGGTATACATCCCCCTAAAAACATAAAAAATCTTTTTTGAATACTATTCATATATATATATTAATAAGAAAAAAATTGATTTTTATATTAAAAAAATTGTAAATTTTTAATATAATGCTACCTTTTATTATACTTAATTTGATTTTAACTTTTTATAATCCAAGTAATCTTATTCCTCAAAATTATAAATATTTATTTGATATAATTGATAATGTGGAGTCTTGTAGTGAAAAATGCGATAAAATGTTTAATTGTACAGGTTATTTAATTAAGGAAAATACTTGCAATGGAATATTTAATGATACTATTGTAAAACAAAGTAATACTTATACTTATTATAAAAAAGAATACTGTAATCAAAAATGTAATTCACGAGATTTTACAATGGATACATTTGGAGAAAGATGCTTTTGTGATTCTCACTGTGAAATCCAAAATGATTGTTGTTATGATTATGAAACAAATTGTAAAACATCAACAGATACAACAACAACGGATACAACAAGAACGGATACAAGTACAACGGATACAACAAGAACGGATACAAGTACAACGAATACAACAAGAACGGATACAAGTACAACGGATACAACAAGAACGGATACAAGTACAACGAATACAACAAGAACGGATACAAGTACAACGAATACAACAAGAACGGATACAAGTACAACGGATACAACAAGAACGGATACAAGTACAACGAATACAACAAGAACGGATACAACAAGAACAGATACAAGTACAGTATCAACAGATACAAGTACAACTATACTAAAAATTATAGATCCTGTTAATCCTAAAAATTACGATACTGTTAGTTATCCAAAAAAATTGGATAAAGTAATTATTATTATATGTATAATTTCATTATTATTAATGATTTGTCTAATTTACTATGGTTGTTGTTATGATTATCAATCAACTACATCTAGTAAAATTGTACCAGAAGAATATAATAAAAATGATAATAATGTAGATAATTGTGATATTGATTCTGTATTATCGTCAGTAGATAATAATTCACATCAAACTGTATATTCACACCATATTTCTACTAATGAATACGCTAATAAACAATGTAATAATAATTATAATCATCTATATAATATAATGAATCAAAATTCTAACGAAGTATATGATAATAATAGAATAGTAACTAATACAACTTATACGAATGCAGAATCAACTGAATAATTTATTTAATTTATTTTTATCTTTTAAAAAAATCTATCGTTTCAAAGGTTTAAAAGACTTTCTATGATAATCACTTGGACCATATAAATTTAAACCTTCAATATGTGCTTTGGTACCATAACCCATATTTTTTTTTAAATTATATTTAGTATCTAATTCAGAATTATTTTCTACTAATTCTAAAATGTGTTTATCATGAAATTCTTTTGCTAATATAGATGCGGCTGCTATTGAATAATATTTAGTATCTCCTTTAACTACTGATTCAACATGATACGGGAAATTATGTTTTTCCCAATAAACTCCATCAATTATAATATTTTTAATTTGTAAAGTATTATCATTTATTTTAGATTGTAAATCTATAATAGCTCTATCCATTGCAAGTTTAGTTGCTTGTAAAATATTAATATTATCAATTTCTTTTTCATTCGCAGACCCAACACCCCAATATTTTATATTTTTTATAATCCAGTCAAATGCTTTTTTTCTTTTAATTTTAGTTAATTTTTTAGAATCTTTAATTATATCATTTTCTAAATTATTGTCCCATATTACAGCACCCGCATAAACAGAACCAAATAAAGGTCCACGTCCAGCTTCATCTATCCCTATTTCATTAATATTATTTTTATATTTAAACATTAAAAATAATATTAATATAGTCTTTAAATTTAAAAGTTTTCAACAAAAATTTCTTGAATTTCTTTTATTAATTTATTTGTATCATTATCAATTAAACTAAAAGGTTGTATAATTACAACAATCATAATAGCAACCAATAATGATATACAAAATATCATTCTTCTCTTTTCAGCAGATTTTTTATATATTATATTTAAATCTTTATATTCTTCTAGTTTATCTTTAAAAGGTGTACCAATTTTGGCTATTTTTGAATATGATAAATAAAATAGTGATGCTGTCATATAAGTAACTGCTATATAAGCAAATAATATTGATACTTTACAATACATTATTATAAATTAGATTTTTAATTTAATATTTTAATAAATGTTGTAGAACATATTGGACATTTTGTCTGTGTTTTTAACCACGGTTCTATACATTCTTTATGAAATGAATGTCCACAAGTACCAGTTACAATATCTATATTATCATTTTTAGAATGTATACTATACGAATTTAAAGTATTTCTACATATAGTACAATCTTGATTTTTATTCAAATTAAAACTCCATGAAGTAACTAATTTTACATTATTTATTTTAAAATTAGGCATTAATTATAATTATATTTAATTTAATTATAATTATTTTCAATATTTTTTACTTAATTGTTTGAATCCCAAGGAACAGACGAGGATGCAATTGGTGAATATAAAGCGCCAACATCTGATGAAGACATCGTGTTATCTGATGAATTTCCAAAGTCTGATGATGAATTACCAGGATCTATATCATCAATATCATATCCTCCGTATTGTCTAAATATTTTTTCAATTTCTGTTGTGTTATTTTCAGACATTTCAGAATTTACATCATTTTGTACTGAATAATTTTTTTTATTAAATCGTGAACTAAAACCTTCGGGAGTCACAACTTCAGGAACAATAACTTCAGGAACAATAACTTCAGGAACAATAACTTCAGGAACAATAACTTCAGGAACAATAACTTCAGGAACAATAACTTCAGGAATTATTGGGGCAGGTTGAGATACATCAATAACAGCTACATCAGAAGGTCTAACTGGCACAGTTGGTGTTGGTTGTGGTATTGGTTTTGGCTGTTGTATTGGTTGTGGTATTGGTTTTGGTTGTGGTATTGGTTTTGGTGGTGGTATTAGTTTTGGTGTTGGTTGTACAACAAGTGTTGGTTGAACAACAGGAAATGGTTGGGGGTTAACCATACCTGGACAAGCAGCACCTGTTGGAACATACATATTTCCAATAGGTGCCACATTAGCCATCGAAAAACTACCACCTGATTGGTTTAAGTTCTGTTTATTTAAATTATGAATACTTGGTGTTTCTGTTAATATCATATCATTATTATTTTCACTTGTAACATTATATGTTTTCATTTGATTTTTTAAATCTAAATATTTCTGTTTATATTTTAAATATTTTTCTTGATAAGCCATTATATATATTAATATGAGAAATTTTTAAAACATTTTTTTATCTATATAAAAATAGTTATATGAAAAAAAATATTTATACTATTATATTAGGAAATAATCAAACTTTACTTTTTGGACCTATTAATGATTCTATTTTAATTTATAATATTTTTTATAAATTTTATTTAAATACTAATAATTGGAAAGTACCAATATTATTTTGTAATAAAAATGTTACTCTTCTAAATATATTAAATGAAATTAAACAAATTAATAATCACTCAACAATTATAATATATTTTTCTGGACATTCATCAAATACCGGAAAATTAAAGTTTTTTAATACATCATATTCAAGTACCGAAATATTAAAAAAAATAGATTTAATTAATAATATTCGAAAACATATATTTTTTATTATAGATTCTTGTTTTAGTGAATTAAATATTGATACTTTTAAATATAAAAATATAATATTAAAAACGTATATAGTCTCTTCTAAAAAAAATCAGACAAGTAAAGAAATATTAATTAAATATGATTTTAATATGTTTAAATATAAGAGTTTAAATTCAAATAATATTACAAATAATAAAATAGTAATTGGTATTTTTTCTTATTATTTTTATAAAATATTAAATAAAAATAATTTAAATAATTTAAATGACTGGAAAATAATTTTAGTAAATAATATTTTATGGGACATTATTGAAAAAAAATATAATCAAAAAATATATTACGTTCAAAATTAATTTCTAATTAAAAATATATGGATAATAAATGTGCCCCTGGAAATAAATACCAAAAAGGTAGTTGTTATACATTAGAAAATTTAATAAATATAGCTATTGCTTTTAATAAAAATTATCCAAATGATAAAATTATATTAAAGAGCGATAAAAAATATCTTTTAAAAAGTTTATCTATAAATATGAAAAATAAATTTAATTGTAATAATCAAATGTGTTGGTTAAAAACAAAATTATTAAAGAATATGGATAATGAAAATATTAATTTTTTTACTTTTAGACCAAATGGTCCTGAAAAAAGATCAGAATGGTTAAGTACTAATGATATTAATCATGTTGTTTATCAATATGAAAAAATATATGACAATTTTAATTTTTTTGGTGCTGTTCCTTATGATTTTCAAGATTTACCTATTCTTGATGTTTATAATGTAAATTTTAATAATTTATTGAATAATAATAAATCACGAATTGGTTTAGTCATAAATTTAGATAAACACACAGAATCTGGATCACATTGGGTTTCTTTATATAGTGATTTTAAAAAGAATCAAATTTATTTCTTTGATTCTTTTGCTAAAAAACCAGGAAAAGAAATAAAAACATTTTTAGGTCAAATTTTAAATTTTTTATATGAAAAAAAATATAATAAAACATTAAAAGAAGAAATGATTTTTACTAAAGATCCTAGTTTAGAATCTTTTGATGTTAGATATAATAAAATAAGACATCAATTTAAAAGTAGTGATTGTGGTGTTTATTCTATTAATTTTATTCTTAGATTATTAAAAGGAGAATCTTTTGATTATATTACAAAGAATATTACTAAAGATGACGATATGAATGAATGTAGGAAAGTATATTTTTCCAATGTTAAATAATTTATAAACTAATTTGATTGTTCATTTTTTTTTCTAATATAGATATACCAAAACTTAAATTATAATTTAAATTACCAAAATCATATTCAGTATTATCACTACTCATAAATATTATATCTAAATGATCTAAATTTTTTGGTTCATTAAATCTAATTTCGGCTGAACTAGTACCATTAAAATTTAATATTCCAAAAGGTGCATTATTCTGAATATTTTTTATAAACATATATAATTTATTTGGTAATCTTAAATCACATAAAGTATCAGAAATAATTAAAGAACTAGTAAAATCATAATTCTCTTTTGTAAAACCTAATTTATTTAAAAATGAATTATTATCTAATCTAAAATGTTTATTTATAGTTATAGCAGAATTATTTGTATCTTCGGGTACTTTATTAGATACTTCTATTAATTGTTTATAATTTAATGTAAAATGTAAATCATCGTTATTATTTAGTATATTTAATAAATTGTCTAAATTATAATATCCTTTTTCTATTTTAATACTTTTTTTAATAACTTTATAATTATCTTTTATAAAATAATCTAAGTCAGATTCTATAATATTATATCTTGGGTGAGGCAAAGAATAAGATATTAAATTTATTCCTAAAACAGAATCTAAATTATTAAATTTATAAATATATTTTGATTCTGTTTTATTAATTTCTAACTGTAAATTTTTTACTACGGTTTGAACACTATTAGTATTTGATAATTTATTACTAATATTCTTATTTAATAATGATTTTAATGACTCAATTTCTTTATTTAAGTATGATATATCATTAAATATTATTTCAAAATTTTTATTATATTTATCAATATTTATCATTTGTTGAAATGGTTGTTGAACTGGTTGTTGAACTGGTTGTTGAACTGGTTGTTGGACTAGCTGTTGAAATGGTTGTTGACCTGGTTGTTGAACTGGTTGTTGAACTGGTTGTTGAACTGGTTGTTGAACTGGTTGTTGAACTGGTTGTTGAACTGGTTGTTGAACTGGTTGTTGAACTGGTTGTTGAACTGGTTGTTGAACTGGTTGTTGAACTGGTTTATCTTTACTTGGATCTAAATCGATATTTCTTGATTTTTCTAATTCAGCTAACCTATCTGATACTGATTTATTATCATCATATTTTGAAGTATCTCGACTCATATTTTCGACATTCGAAAAATTTTCATCTGTCTGACCAAAAAGTGCGTAATCAGAATTATTATTTTCAAATTGATTTTGAAGAAAATTATCTTTATTATCATTTGATAAAGACTTGATATTATTATATTCGGCAGAATCATTCGATTGTCCTACTTTTTCTGGTTTTAAAAAATTAGGTAATTCTGTTGGTGTATCTTGTTTACCATATTGTTTTCTAGACATCTCCATTTCCTTTAATCTATCAGACATATTCATATTTATATTATTACTAGGAGTAATAGATGAAGATATAGGTCTTGGTACATAATTACTATCTAATTCTTCATTACTATTTTCATTATTGCTAAATAAATTACTTAGATTATTTAAATTATTATTTGACTCATTAAATTGGGAATATATATTTGAAGAATATTCATTATTTAATTCAAATGGTTTTATATTATAATTACTATCATTATTGTTTAATTTATTATTATTGACTGTGTCAATATTTATACCGAATTTAGTAGCGGTGTGATTTAAACAAATATTATTATATTGTTTTTTAACAGAATCAATATTTTTTAAAGAAATTTTATTTTTATCTAATGTTTTATAAGTTTTTTTCATATTTGTCATTAATTCATCAAGCAAGTCTTTTTTTCTTATTTTTGTAAATTTCTCATCTGAAGTAAGTATTTTAAATAAAGATGTAATATGATTTTTAGATAATAAATTTTTAATATTTTCACTCATTATTAAAGTTTAAAATAATTTATTCTAATTCTATCGAACTATTTGATTTAAAATTATTCCATTCAGGATAGTAGATATCACTCATTTCATATTGATCATCGTTTAATACGTCATTTAATATTAATCCCATTTTGGCTGCTTGTTGTTCTCCTTCTTTCTTTGAAAAACCAATTCCAAAACTATAACACAATTCTTTATACTTCTTTTCATATAAATATTTTTTCTTTGTTTTTACATCTAAATTTATTTTTTCAACGCCCATTATATATTTTCTTTTATGTGCAGGACCTTCAAAATGAATCAAATGATAAACAGGAAAACTCCATTTTTTTCTATGATGTAGTCTTAATAAATTATCTTTATAATTATTATCACAATATAGCTTATCTGAATAATCAAAACAACTTTCGAGTAAATTTAATAATAACAAACTAGCAGGTTCTAATCCATTACTTAAAAATAACGCACCCATGAAAGCTTCAAAAACATCTTCGTGAATTCTATCTAAATTTCGTCCATTTAAACTTTCTATTTGTTTTGATATTAGAAAATATTTTCCTAATCCTAATTCTTTTGAAAAAATAGCTAAATTTTTTTTATCTTCAATTTTTGTTTGTAGTCTAGTCATAAAACCTTCATCTTCGTGCGGATAACGTAAAAATAAATACCATGAAACTGTTATTTTTACAACACGATCACCAAAATATTCTAATCGTTCATAACTTGAATCTCTTAATTCCAATAGATTTTGTGGGTTATTTAATTCTATTTTACTTGCTTTTAAAATATCAGGTGTAAATACATTTTTTTTTATATATGATTTATGTGTAAAAGATTGATGAAAATAATCAATATTATTTATTTTTTTAACATTAATATTATAATTTGATAAAATATTAATAATATCATCTTCTGTAATTAAAATATTATTAATATTATATGGAATATGGTATGTTTCTTCACTACCATCTTCTTTATCAATTATAACACCTGTTTCTAAATAATTAGTTTTTTCTTGAACCATTAATAATATTAATTTAATATCTTTAAATTAATATTATCAATATTTTTATCTAAATATAATTAATGATTATAATAATTAGTTTATTAATATCACTAATAAATTTAGTATTATGTTTACTTGTAAATAAGTTTAATAAAAAAATGGTGGTTGATAATTCTAATAATAATTTATTAATATCAACATTAGGTATATTTATAATTTCATTAATTTATTTTGAATTTAAATAAAAGTTATTCTTCATTACTTTTAACATTTGACAAATATCGTCTAAAAATATGTGCGTCTTTTACTCTTCGATGTGACTCTTTATAATGTCCCAAATGATTTTCATAACAATACAAATTGTAATTAAATTTAGAACAAAACCACAAATCTAGTTTAAGAGATCGGTGTCCACACGTATTTATATCAGTAGAACTATGAAATTCTTCTTGTGATTGAGCACATCTAATCCCATAACTTTTATTATAATATTTATTTTTATTTTCTGTATCTATATTTTGAATAATCTCATCGTCATTAAAAGTAATAATATTCTCGAGTTCGTTAGAAGAGTCCATTATTATATAATTTTATATCTCATATAGTAATATAATCAATTTTTTTAATATTAATCTAAAATCAGTGTATACTTACCATCGTTATACGTAAATCCTATTTTTTCTAAATCTTTTAATATTTTATCTATATTTTTATCCTTTTTAATTTCTATTTTATAAACTCTTGTATTTTTAATATTTAGTTCTTTAAAAATACCTTCTGATGATTTTTTAATTTGATAATCAAATTCTCTATTAATAATATTTTTAATTTTCTTAATTATATTTTTAACTCTATCTTCTAGATTATAAGGAAATGGAAATTCTGGATGATCCTTTGGAATTATCATATAATTTATCTTATTATTTTGACTAGTTGTACTGTATTTTTCTAGATATAATAAATTGTTTTTTATTTGATTACACATATCACTTCTAATTTTTAATTTGTTACTTTTAATATTAGGTATTATTTTTATTAATTTATTTAATATATCTTGTAAATATTTTTTGCTTTTTGATGTAGCACATACTGATCCGGTTAAAGAATATATACCTGTACCACGTTTTATATCTGATTTTTTAATCGGAGGTCTTATTTTAAATATGTCTCGTATATTTTTATCTAAATTATTTTTATCAATAATTCCTACAATAAAATTTTCTTTTCTATTATCATAATAATATCTAACAGATTCAAAATCATATGTTTTATATTTAACTTTTTCATCATTGTCTATATTATTTTCGTCTACGCTTGTTTCTTTATCTCCATATTTTTGTATAAAATAATTTTTAATAGGAATTAAATTTTCATTATCTATTTTATAATTTTGTCTATAAGATAAAGGAATATTTTCATTATCATCAAAAGGTTGAAAAATATAAAATTGTTCTCTTTGAATTAAATATCCAATTCTATTAAACTTATCAAAGATTGTATCAGAAAAATTATTATAATCATTTTCTGATTTGGGAATCATATAATTTAGGGCAGTATCTAAAAAATATTCATCAAATAAATCTTTTTGATAATCTTTATATGATAGTTTTATCATATCTTTAATTTCATCATAGGTATAAATATGTTTAAATCTATATAAATCTTTAATTTTACTTTTAATATTATCTATTTCTGATTTAGCAAAATTAATATTAAATGTTGTATAATCAATTTCTGAAACATCTAAATCCTTATAAGTTTTTTTTTTATTGTCATAATATTTATCTAACTTGATATTCTTACATTTATAATCACAATTTTGAAAATCACATAGAGCAGGACATATTTGTTTTCCTTTTTTCTTATTTTCTAAAGTGGGTTCAACACAATTGTTATATTTTTCAATTTCTTCAGGAAATTTATTACCATTTAATAATATAGGACAATCAATAGCAACTTCTTTTATTATTCTTTCTATTTTTTTAACTAAAATAAATTTTTTTTCACCCTTTTGATATAATGTCTCATCTGATGATAGTTTATTTTCTATACTCGCAACATATCTATAAACATCTACTTGAGGAAATTTATAGTCGTCAGTAATAACTGCTTGATGTTTACACATACGAATTGCTCTTCCAATTACTTGATCAACTTTACCTAAATTAAAATGAACATCTAATATATGTACTTGTCTTACATTTTCTAAAGTAATACCTTCAGTCATAACACGACTTCCTAAAATTAATTTTAATGATCTACCATCTTTATTTTCGGGATTATTAAAAACTTCTCTAATTATTTTTTGTTTAATTTCTGGAATATCTTCAGTTCCATCTTCAGAAGCACCTGTTACAATAATAAAAGTGGCCGGTTTAAAATTATTTAATTTTTCTTTTTTAAATTGAGAGAATGTTTTACCAGTTTTAAAATCTATCGTATTATCTTCAATATTATATTCATTTGGATTTTCATTATAGTCTAAATAACCATTCTCACGTAAAGCTTCAGCAAAAAGTTCCATACCTCCCGCTTTTACAAGATTAGAATATATGAAAGCAGTAGAAGAACCTTTTTTTCCTTCTACCAATTTCGATAATTTTTTAATACATTTATAAAATTTAATTGAAAAATGTTCTAAATATTTAATATTTAAATATCTCCCTCCCATATTTTTATCACTTGTTTCAATAATAAAATTTTCTAAATCATCTTTCTCTATTTTTCCTTTAAATATCTCTTTATTTATATTATTTATAATTTCTTTTCTTTTTGTTGATAATTGTGAAATACTTTTAATCAAACCATCTGCCGAATATCTACCAATTAATTTATTTTCTGAAGATAATCCAGGATATATAAAATTCGAGGCGGACGATGATGCTCGATCTAAAGAATCTATTTTAATTTTACTATAAGCTTTTAATTGAAAATCTCTCATATAACATCTAATAAGAGGTGTGAATAATAATTCTTCAGGAATTTCACCTTTATCTATTCTTTTAGCAAATGTGTAAGGAGCACTACCTCTATAAAAAGATACATACCCAAGTGCTTTTTTTCTTAAATATTCTTCACCGTTTGGTTTAAAATCCATTAAATAATTTTTATCATTTGTAAATATTTTATCCCTTTTAATTGGATCATTCTGTGGACGAAGAAAATTTAAAATATCAATTATATCATCACCTAAATTTTTCATAGGTGTTGCTGTTAATAATATAACTTTTAGATTCTTTGATTTTTTTATAATTTTAGTTAAAGCATCACCATATTCATTGCCTGTTAAATTATGTGCTTCATCTACTATAATAACAGAATTATCCATATTTGTAATCTTATCAACTACTAATTCTCTTTCAAAATCACCTGCTTCATTTTTTCTATATGTTGTTTTAATTTTTTTATCATCTACTAATTTTTTTTCCGCCATTTTTTCTCCTAATACTTTTTTATAAAATGTTTTATATGAAAATATTTTATAGTATTGTAATGATGAAAATGTTGCTATTTTCCTTTCCATATCTTTTTCTTCTTTAGTTAATTGTTCTATAATATCTTTATTTCTAAGATAAGTTTCTCCAGTACAAGTTAATAATTCACTTTTAAAATTTTCTCTTATATTAGGCCCTGATGTTAAAACATAAATTTTAGTATTATATTTTATTGTTTGTTCTTTAAATTGTTCAGCTATAGCTATAGCTGAACAAGTTTTACCAGTACCGGTACCATGCATAATTAATAAACCTTTGTATGGTGTTTCTGGAGATAAAAAATTAGCTAGTAAAATTTGCTGTTCTCTCAATGTAAATGTAGGTGGAGTACATATTTCATCTCTATATTTTTTTATTTCTGAATAAGTCTCTAATTTATCTCTATAAGGAATTTTATGATAATAAAATTCTCTTTTTTTTAATATCTTTAATTGAAAATCTTCATCTTCCGGTTCAGGATATGTATATTCATTATTATTATTAGGCATTAATTTCTAATATAATTATTACTAGAAAATATTTTTTTTGAAGTTCTTTTTTTAAATTGTAAAAATCTGGATTGCCAGTTATTATATTCTTTTCTAAATACATCATCAAAAACAGGGAAATTACTTGTATATATACAAGATAGTAACCATCTCATCGAATTAACCGTATTCTTTTCTTTTTCCCATTCATTTATTGAATATAAATCTTCATCAATTTGTATAATAAAAAATATAGCAATTGAATTTAAAATAGCATCTAGTAAATCTTCTGAACTTAAAATTACAAAAATATTTAGAAATGGTATAATTATCGGTAATAAACCATTAGATAAAAAGTCTGTCCACCAATTAAACTTTACTATCCATTTTTTCATTGTAATATTTCTTTGATTAAAATGTAAATGTTTTTTATCTAATTCTGATAGTTGAACCGATGGATAATCATTGTATATTTTTATTAAATACTTGTAACATTTTCTTGTCTTATTGTAAGAATATATATTCTTATAAGAATATAATAAAGATATAATTGTTGAAATTATTGTAATTAAAATAATAGATGAATCTCTACTTAATTTAAAATCGTCACTAACATTAGTTATTAATAATATTGTCCAAGTATATTGACAACTTAAGATTAAAATCCCTAAAATAAAAAAATAGATTGAAAAATTCATTGATGTTAAACAATAATTCCAAATATTTGTACTTATATCGTTTTCTTCAAAATATGACAAATATTGAAATAAAGATGTAACAATTTGATTTACACCATCTTTAATATTTGTATGGTATAATAATTCTTGTTTAGCACTATCGTGATGTGAAACAGATACTTCACGTGTATCATTTAATTCTAATATTGTATGATCTTCAGTCTCTAAATATTTCCAAGGATTTTGATTTATACTGAGATGATTTAACTTAATATTAGCTAGATTATAATTTTCTAAAAAATTATTTTTTACTATTATTTTAGTATTATTATATAAATAGTCTCTTCGGTTGTTATATAATTCTAAAAATTCTTTTCTCCATTTAATAATAATATCTTCATTCGTATTTTTTAATAAAAAATCTAATGGACTTGTTAAAATTTCGATTAAGTAGGTATGCTTATCCATTTTAATATAAATATTATTTTAATCTTTAAGTGTATAATTATTAAATAAACGAATTTATATAAATTATAATAATAATATAAATTCTATATATAATATGAACTATAATAATAAAAAACAAATAAATGATAAAATTAATAAAGTAACTGATAAAGATATATTATTAAAAATTTTTGATACTGTAAAACATGAATTATACTGTAAAAATGGAAATAAAAAATTTACACAAAATAATAATGGGATCTTTTTTGATTTAAATAAAATTTCAGACGAAACTTTAACTAAATTAAATAATATTTTAAATGAAAATATTGATTCATCTGATACTGAAAATACAAGTATTAAGTATACTACTTATTCAAGTGAAAATAATGATTAATTAATTGAAAAAATTCTATATTCTAAAATATTATCAAAGTTATTAATTAAAATATCATTTTCTATTAGATATCTTAAGGATGTACATTTTATATATTCTACAATACAACCAGTATGTTTATCACATTCTAGCGTTAAATATGTATCTAATGGAATATTATTTTTTAGAGAATTTTGATAAATTTTATTTTCTTTAATTATATAGTTGTTGATTTTTTAATTCTATCATCACATTTAAAATAATAAATGTTATTATTATCGTTTTTTGTTAAACTTTTAATTATATATTTATCTTCTTCTTTTACTAAAATACCAATTAAATGTTTTTTACTATTATAAATCGGTTTACACAAATTTCCGCTTCTACATTTAAATGGTGTTTTCATTTTATAATATAAATTTGTAGGATTTTTTGGTAACATATTAATTGACAAATATTCATTTTCTATAAATTCTAATTCCACATCATCAATAAATACTATTTCAGTCTAATTACAAATTGTAAAATCATCAATTTAATTATTATTTTATCTATAGAGTACCCATGATGTGTTGATATAAAATATAAACCTTTTAAATCTAAATTGTAATTTTCGATGTTATTTAATTTGAACTTTATGTATAATTCCATTTTATATTTAAAAGTTAAAATAAAAACCTATAAAAAAAATCGTTTTTTTTCTGATATATATATATATAATATGGATAATTATAGGAAAATCTCATCACAACGAGGAAGATCAGGTGCAAAAAAAAGATTAGAAGAATACAGATATGGTTTAGAAGAAGAAAGAGATGGAGCCGCTCTAGAAGACCTACTCGAAGAAGAAGCACAAGCACAAGCAGAAGCACAAGCAGAAGCACAAGCAGAAGCACAAGCACAAGCAGAAGCAGAAGCACAAGCACAAGCAGAAGCAGAAGCACGAGCAGAAGCACAAGCACAAGCAGAAGCACAAGCACAAGCACGAGCAGAAGCACAAGCACAAGCACAAGCAGAAGCAGAAGCACGACTAGCACGACCAGCATCAACACTAGCACGACCAGCACCACCACAAAATCCTCAATCTATTATTAAAGTAACACCTAAACAATATATAAAAAATTTTGGACAAATGTTACAACAATATAAAAAATCATTAGAAGATACTCGTATATTACCTCCAGGAATGGGAATTTCAGTAGGAAGATATTTAAAACAAAAAAAAATAATTGCTATCGATATATCTGTAAATGATGAAATTGACATGTTAACTGATAAAGACGCTAAAGATTTAGCAAATAAATTAGATTGGAAATTTATAAATTTCAACTTTTGGGATAATGGGTTTGATGTTGAGAATTTTGATAAATTTGGTATAAAAAGATACGTAAGGATATTTTCTAAACCTAGAAGAGAAGAACCAACAATAAGGAATAGTTTAAAAGTTGCTAGTTATGAAACTAGAAATTCAGAAGGAAATATGTATTCTGGATTTCCAGGAGGTAAATCTGAAATAGGAGAAAGAGTGAATAATTTTAGTAATTTACTAAAAACTATAAATAGAGAATTACAAGAAGAATTAAGTATACATATAAGTTTTCCTAATATTCCTGAAATTAATATTGATAACTTATCTAATTTAAGGGAAAATAGTTTTACTTTAAATGGTGGACACGACTTGGGTAATAAACATCTTGTTATATACACAAATAGCGGTAATATTATTTACAATGATAAAGTTAATTTATCTATTTTAGAACATAGAAGTAATTATTATCTTAATATTTCAATTGATGAAGATAAATATATTATATTAAAAACATTATTAACAACTAGTATTGATGTAACTAATATTACTGAAGTCCGTGAAGTAATGATGAAAAAATATTTAAAATATAAAAATAAATATTTAGAATTAAAGAAAAATATTAAATAATTAAAATTCACTTTTATTAGTTTTAAATTCATAATTTCTTTTCTCCTTAACAAATTGATAAATAACTGGTAATTCTTTTTTACTTAATAGTGGAAAATAATTAAAAGTGATATAATTATTTACTTGATAAATAAAATCATTCCAAGTATCTCCATAAAAAGATATTATATTCGATTTGTTATCCAAATATACATTTTTAATTTTGCTTGGATTATAATGTAATGGAAACAATTTAGTTAAATCTTTAACATTTACATTTGATATTATTTCTATAATATAATCTTCTCTTAGTAATTTTAAATTATAATAAAATATTATATTACCAACATTTTTTGTTAATGTATTTTTACCTGTGAAAACTTGTCCTAAATTTACTTTTTTTTGATATGCTATTGTTGTATAATAATCATCAGTTGTATCTAATCTAACTGCTATATTTCCTGGATTTGTTAATAAAAATGTGTATAAAATTTTTTCTTCAATTGTATTTTCTGATAATGGTAAATTTAAACTACTTATACTTTTAATCCAATCAAAAACAGACTCGTCATAATTATTATCTACTTCCTTTTCCATTGTAATTAAACCAATAGTTGTTTGTAATAAATAATCAAAATACGTTTTTATAACTTCAAAATTTAATTTGTTATCATTACAAATTTTTTCAATAATAGGATAATAAGATATTAAATTCTTTTTTAAGTCATTCCTAAAAATACCTGAACCATCCATCCAATTTAAAAAACCTTTTTCTGAATTTAATTGTCCATTTTCTTTTAACCAATTTAATATATTCCAATCTAATAATAAATTTTTAGGAGGTTTTAAAGTAAATTTATATTTTTTAAATTCTCTAACTAAACTATTAAATTTATTTTTATATTTCTTTTTAATATTTTCTCTATAAACAAGGTCATCTTTATTTAATAAATTATATATCTTAAATTTTTTATCACCTAAATGTTTTCGAAATAATAAACAGATATTATATATTGATATCAAATCAGACTTTGAACTAAATTTATTCTGTAATTTATCAAACTCAAGAATATTTTTATTTTTATAATTTTTAAAACTAGATGCTAAAGAAGACATTGATTTACTAGCAGCAGACATTAATGATATCATTTCTATAACTTCTAATTTAATATCATAACCAGCCCCTATTAATATGGATATTGCTTCTTTCTCTTCTAAAAAGTCTGATGTTATATCTCTTGTTACTTCTAATATTTTATTTGAAAAATTAGTTTTTTTATACGAATTTTCTACTTTTAAATATAAAAATTTATTTCTCATACTGATAAACATAGGTATAAATTTTTGATTTAAAATTGTAATATTGTTTTTATTACTATCATCTATTTTTAAATTATCTATTTCTATTATTTTATTCATTATATTTCTTTTTAAACTTGTTTCAAATGGGTGTATTATATATAATTTACCTTCTTTATCTACTAATTGTTCGTGATTATATCCACTATTTCCCATTAATAAAATATCAATATAATATTCAATACTTGATAAATTAAAATTTTTGGTAAAATATTTTATATTATTTTTAATTATATTAGAATCAAAAAATTTTTCATATATATAGTAAATATTATAATATTTATCATATAAATCTTTTTCAATTTTATATTTGTCTGAGTCAGTTTTTTTTAATTTTTTGTTTGGTTCATTAGGTATGTAATTATCAAAATTATTAATTGCTGTTATTAAATACCAATGTATATATCCTAAATATTTTATCATAACTTGTTGTATTTCTGTTATTTTATTATCATCACTTTTTAATAAATTTTCAAAATTACTATATGATTCAAAAAGATCATCATTATCTCTTGATAATTTTAAAAATATAGAATGAAAATCTCCCTGTGTTATTCCATATTTTGGATTTATATCTGCCCGAGCACCTTCTCCGTAGGTATAATGTACAACTCCACTACTTTTTCTCCCCACGCGACCTTTTCTTTGTACTCTACTTGCTTCTGATATAGGTTGGACATTTAATTCACTTATATCTAATTCAGAATCAAAACCACTTTCTTTAGAATATCCAGTATCAACCACAAACTTTAATCCTGGAATAGTAATTGATGCCTCTGCTACATTTGTAGCCACAATTACCGCTCTATTATAACTACCTTGAGGCATATATTCTGTTTTAATATATTTAGGACCCCATTCATTTACAATATTTTTCCTACTGTTTCTTATATTAGCAATCTGTTTATCTATTTTTTCAATAATATTTCTATATCTTTCATTCATACTAGAATAAAAAGGTAGTGCTATAATACCAACAGGTAAAATTTCATTTAGATAAATTAATGCTTTTTTAATTTCTGCTTCACCAGTTAAAAATAATAATAACATACCAGATGTAGTAGATTTACAAATATTTATTACTTTTTTGTAACTCTCTTCTTGTGCTTTTACTGAATTTAATTTTTCATTTTTACTATATTTTATTTTATTATCATAAAATTCTTTTATTGTAAATTGTGTTGTTTGTCCAGGTGCTGAAATGTTAACTCTTCTATCTAGTAAATTTGAATCTATAAAAAAATTCTCTTCATTTAAAATAGGATGTCTTTTGCTTGGTACTTTTATTGGATAAACTAAATTATCATTAATTAGTTGAAAATAACTTCTATAAATTGGTTCATCGTCATCCATTGTTGCTGAAACTATAACTAGTCTAATAGAATTATTTAAAAAACATGTTTGTCTTGCTAAAGTTAATATTATATCCATATTAGTATTATGTTCATGAGCCTCATCTATAATAATTATATCATAAACATTATCATTATATGAATATGTTTTTTCTTTACTTTTTGGTATTTTAATTTCTTTTTTAAAAAATTTATTATTATTAATTTCTTCTAATAATGTACCGTCCGTAACCATTTTTAGAGTTAAATGTTTACAATTTTCTTTTGTATGTTTACCGCCTTGATATTTATATTGTAAATAATATTGGTCTGTTTTTAGTTTTTCGTCCATTGACATTTTATCAATTTGTACTCCCATTTCACTAGAAATCCAATAAGCATTACCTTGCGTTGGAGATATACGTGGTTGGGTACATATAACTTTTCCGCAATTTTTATAATCAATCATTTTTAAACAATACAATAATAATTTAGGCACTTGTGTAGATTTACCAGTGCCTGTAGCACCAGTTACAAATAATACCTGATGGTGAATATAGTGATTAAAAAAATTAATTTGGGCTAACCAATCCATACCATAAAATAAATAAAATTCGAATATTTTTGTTAAACATTTTTGATAAGTTTTTTCGTCTGTTTCTTTTTCCCCAAATCTCAATTTAGGTAAATCATTGTAATTTTTATTTGTTAAATAATAATAGGCTTTAAAAATATCTTCATTTTTATCAAAATATTGTTTTAGCAAACTTCTTACTCTATCTCTTTTTAAATTTGTATCTGATGGTAAATATTTTTCATTTGTCATATTTAAACTTAATTTAAATTCTGATAATAACCCATTCCTAACAAGGTAGTTATAAATAAAATCTTGTCTTTTTTCTATCCATACTTTTTCTATTTTACCATAAATCGAACTATCATATTTTCCCTCTTGTAATTCAATGTTTTTATTAATATTTAACCACTTTCTAATATTATCATCCAAAAAATTACCAAAAAACTTTTTTTGATTATAATTACTTAAATTTTTAAAATTAGCTCCTAATAAATCAAATTCACCGTCATAACTATGTGATAATATTTTAGCAATATTATATAAATTTTTTAAATTTAATTCCCCTCCACGTGTACTCTTAATATCATAAAAATTATTATTAATTATATTACCATATGAGTTGTTAACAATTAAATAATCTCCATAAACTGTTTCTTGAAGATGATCAACTGTATCTTTTAAATAATTCCAAAGTAAACTTGTGTTCGATTCACCATCTTCATTTATTTCTAAAAATATTTGAAATACAGCATTTAAATCTTCCCTCGTTATTTCTACTTCTTTTTCTTTTTTAATATAGTAATTTTCATCTTCATCTTCAACATCATAATCTTCAAAAATAAATTTTTTTATATTTTCACTATATTTTTTTTTTAAATATTCATTTTGAGGATTACTTATTATATTTTTATCATTACTACTATTTAAAAAAAATGAGAATAATGATTTAAATAATTCAAATTCAAAATCTTTATCTTCGGCCATTTTAGTATTCGAATAAATATTTCTAGCAATAGTTCTAATTTCAACAATAAAATAATTTTTCTGACTATCGCTTAAATTAAAATATTTTTCATTATCAAATATTCCTATTTTTTTAAAATTGATTAATTCATTTAAATATTGTATCATATATTTTCCTCGTCCATTTATTTTTTTATTGAATAAAACCCATTTAATTTTTTTTATCGATTCATAATAACCATTTCTCATAACATTATAATAATCTCCAAACCATAAATATTTATTTTTTTGTATCACCTCATCAAAATTTCCTGTTTCTAATTCTTTTAATTCTTTAATTGAATATTTTATTAATTTAGATTCTATGTTTTCATTTTCTAAAATATATTTATTTTTTAACATTCTTATTGGTGTTGAATTTATCCAATTTATATATAATTTACCATTTGTTATTTTTATTGTTTCTAAAGCGGAACAAAAATGATGATGTATAATTATATATATTAATTTTTTGTCACTATCATCTTTTAATTTTAATATATTATCATTAGTATCATTAAGTAGACCAATAGAAAAATTAGTATATTTTAATTCATTTTTTAAAACATCTTTGATATGTTTTTTTAAAATATCTTTGCTTATATTATCACTATTTTTATCATAAAGTATTTGATTTAAATCTTTTATATTTCTATATCTTTTTTTATTATCTTTATCATCCATAAATGGTATTACCATTAGCGATGCTGCTAGAATATCTCTATTATTATTTTGTGTCCATTGAACATAATAACTATCTTTGATCGGTTCTTCATTTAAATAAAATATTCTTACGGATATATCTTCTATTAAATAAGCAGTTAATAATACTATTATGTCAAGGTCTTGTTTAATTAAGTTTGGATATAATTTTTTTAATACTGTTTCAATTTTCATTTTAAAATTTTCTGTTATAAATTTATAAGTATAATTTTTTAAATAATAAAGTAAATCATTAAATATTTCATAGTCTTTATCGTCTATATTTTCCATTAAATTAAGTTAAAGTATAAATTAATTTAATAATTAATTTTATTTATTTTCCAAGAATCTTTATCCCATATTTCTGTAACTCCTCCTTTTGGATATCTATCTGTATAATTAACTTGAACCTCTTTCATTCCTTTACAAGCTATTTTTAAAATAGCATTACATACTGCTTGATGAGTTACTAATAATATATTATTTTTTTTAGATACATTATCATTCATAATTCGTTTTAAAATTTTTTTTGCTCTTTCTGTAACATCGCGTTCATCTTCTGGATATTTATTATTTTCTGGTTCTATTAAAGAACGATATTTATCATTATAATTAAAAGATTCCGCAATATATACAGGTAAACTTACAGTATAAGATTTAGGTGGTATTAATTGAGGATGTTGAATTTCTTGTAAACAATATTCAATATTAACTTTTTTATTTTTTTCTTTTAAATATGGATGAATTGTTTGTAATGTTCTAATAAATGGAGAACTATAAATAGTATCAATATCTAATTCATTTAATTTACTTACTAATTTAACTGAATTTTCTAAACCAATTTTAGTTAAAGGCGAAAAAAAAGTAGCATCTTGAGTTCTATCTTCGTGTCTTAAAATATATATTTTCATAATTATATATATATATAATTATATATTTATATATTTAATATTATTTATTGTTGAGCACAACCACGAACATCATCTTCACCAAGTTGTTGCGAAGCATGTTGTTGCGAAGCATGTTGTTGCGAAGCATGTTGTTGCGAAGCATGTTGTTGCGAAGCATGGTGTTGCGAAGCATGGTGTTGCGAAGCATGTTGTTGCGAAGCATGTTGTTGCGAAGCATGTTGTTGCGAAGCATGGTGTTGCGAAGCATGTTGTTGCGAAGCATGTTGTTGCGAAGCATGGTGTTGTTCAGCATAACTATAATTAAACTTTTCTGGGTCTATTTTAGTACAATTTAAATTTATACAATCTGTTTTATCGATCTTACCCTCTTCTTTATAATATTCATAATCACATTTAATCAATAATTTTTTTAATACATCTATTTCATTATCTTCTAGTTTTGATAATTTTGGAAATTTAGTTTTGAAATGTATAAACAAGTGACCCTTTTCTCCATTAGGTGAATACAATCCTTCGTTTCTAACTAATAGAATGCCTTCTTTATCTAAAACATTATCATTTGTAACTAGTAATTTTCTATTATCTAAATGTGTAATTACTTTTGAAAAATCAAATAAATCTTGATATAGAGGGATTTCTAATTCCATATGTAAATCATTTTCTATTTTTTTGAATAAATTATGTGGGTTTAGTTTAATAGTAATTATTAAACTAGTCTTTCCTGATTTTAAATTATGACCTTTATTATTTAGTTTAATTTGATTACCATCTGATAATTCACGCTTCAATGGAATACTTATATTTTTTTGTTTAAAATGAAATTTGTCACCATTACAATCAAGACATATATTATTTTTGTCTAAAAGTTGACCAGTACCTCTACAATCTTTACATTCTACAACAACTTGTTGAATCATTCCAGGTCCTAATTGTCTCATCTCCATAACCTTTCCTTGACCATTACAAGAAGTACATTTTGAAGATTTTTTATTCTTTGTACCAATTCCGTCACAAGTTTTACAATAATTTTTTTGTTTATACTCTACTCTAACTGTTTTGCTATTATATATTTCTTCAAGTGTAACATATTTATCTATCTCACAATGATCTATTTTTTCTTGTGGTTGACGTCTATTTCCGAATGGAAAACCACCAAAACCTCCAAAACTACCAAATCCTCCCATATTTCCAAAAAACTGTTCAAAAATTTTAGATGGATCAACTGGAGGACCATCTGACCCATTTTTTAAAATATCTAAACCGATTGTATCATATAATTTTCGTTTTTCTTTATCTGATAAAATAGAATATGCTTCGCTAATTTCTTGAAATTTAGCAGTAGCTTCATCTTTATTAGTTTGATTTTTATCTGGATGCCATTTCATTGATTTAGCACGATATGCTTTTTTTAATTCGTTATCATTACATTGTGGGTTAACTTCAAGAACATCATATAATTTTGTATTTTTTACCATTAAGATAATAAAACTATAATTCCTTAAATTAATATAATATCAATATTTTTATAAATTAATTATTTGTTATCTTTATTATCTTTATTATCTTTTAATATCTTTATTTTCATAATAGTTAATAATGCGTATGAGTAGTAGGTACCGTACATTATTAATATAAAATAATAATATATAAAGAAATTAATTCAATTTTTTAAAAAATTGAATTAAACGTATAATAAATATTATTTCATATATATATAATGTCCATTTCTGTACACATAAACGACAAAACTAACTTTAAAAGTAAAAACGCAATTGTGCGATTTAAAGATGATATTAAACAAAAAGTCTTGATAGATGATATTAATAATGTAGACCCTTCAAAATATCTAAATGACGGTTTTCAAGTTACTATCGATTACAATAAAAAAGATAACACGGTAAAAGTAAATATAATTAAACAAGAAGAATTTAATAAATTGGAAAAAAGAAAAGAATTAAAAGCTCGATTACGTGATGCTAAATATAAACGTTCAGGTAAACCTAAACAAAAGTTGAGTTCATTAAAACGAAGTATTCCTGATAATATTTTTAAAGCTTATACAAATATTATTAGAAAATATAATTTTGATATTCCTTCACCTGATACTGTAATTAATAATTTAGATAAACATAAATTACAAGTTTCAATGCTAATGAATACTACACATAAGATTAGTAATGATCAAGATGCGGATAATAAAGTGAAAAAATACTTTAAACTTCTTGGTGATTTTTTAGGTCTAGAACCGATTCAACTTCCAGCACAACCACCAGAACAAAATAGTGATTTACAATTAAATCATACTAATCAAAATAATTCAGATACTGAAGATGAGGATGAACCTAAATTGGTTGAAGTGAATTAATAACTTCAAACCATTTAATTTATAATATAACTTCAAACCATTTTAATTTATTTAATCTTCCTTTCTTTAATAACCATTTTCTTTTACATTTATTTCTTATTATTTTTCTTCTTTCTTTTATTTCAGACTCGGTTAAATCGCGTCTTCTTCTACGAATTTTATGTCTTTCTCGTCTACTAAAAGGTATATGATAATTATTAAGTCTTGTATTATTAGATATATCTAATTGATTAAAGTTACTATTTAATAAATGAATACTAGTATCAAATAGCTGTGGAGGATGGGTGTAATTATTATCTATATTTAATTCTTGTCTTTTAATGTTGTCTTTTAAAGAATAGTCAAATTGTTTTCTACAATACGGACATATACTTTTAGTTAAATGTAAATAGCAGTTTTTACACATTGAATGTTGACAAGAAAGAGTTATTTGTTCTGATACCGTGGAAATGTTTGAATAACATATATTACAATCCTCCATATATCATAACATAGATAATTGATTCGTTAAAATGTATAGTATATTAAGATGATGAATATATTTAGATTTAATAAAGTTTTTAATTCATTAATTGATAAAAAAAAAACATTAAAATTATTAAAAATTATTAACAAATTATATAAAAATAATATTTTTAACGAAGAATTAGTATTAAATTTAATAAAAGGGTTTGTAATAATTTTTTATTTAAATTCTAAATGTTTTAATGAATATTATAATTTATTATATTATATTAACTATAAAATGAAGGTACAATTTAAAAATATTTTTTTTAATAAAATAAAAAAGATGAATTTTTCACACCAGTTTAACTTATCTAATAATACAGTTGATGAAATTATAATTAATACCGATAAATTTATTTTTATTAATAATAATATTCCTATTGATAGTAAATTATTAGTTTTGTATGAAATACTTGATAATATAAATAAATTACAATTGTCAAATGAATATAAAATTCATTTATATTTATTTATTATTAAACAATTTAAGGATAACGCTGACTATGTTTTAGAGTTAAAAAAGATAAAAATTATATTAAATGATTATATGAATAGTAAATAGATTAATATTTTAATATTTCTAATGATTTTCGACAATTTCTATTACAATATAATTTTGTAAATCCTGTATAAGTTAATAATACGTGAATAACTATACCAGTTATAAAAAAAGCTATATTCATACCAGGTGGTTTTTCTTTGTCCTCATCCTTATTATTATGAGTGGCTACAACAAATCCAACATGACCAATCAAATAACAAGATAGACCAACTATTATGCTTTCAATTGCTAAAATCTGCATTATAATAAGATAGATTTTAATAATAATAATTTAAATGAATATTAATTATCTAGGTCATTCTGTTCATCATCACTTGCTTCACATTCAGTTTTAAATCTAATACCTTGATAACCGAATTTATAATTATAATCTTTCTTCATTGCTTTTTCCATAAACTCGTACAGCTTCTTAGACTTTGGAATTTGTTCACCTTCGTGTTCATTTTTGAAAAACAACTTGAATCCTGTATACAAATCTCTTTTCTTAATACCTTCAATAGAATCAAACTCTTCAATATTATTATCATAATAATCTCTAAATATATCTTGATCCTTTCTGTACCTATTAGTACTTACCATAACTTCTTCTGGTTCAGGAAATTTATTTGTTGTATTATATTCTGTTACATATTTATTAATCAAATAACTAGCAAAATATGGCGCCCATTTTAATATCTGTTCTTTCAATGACAAGTCAATCTTAAATTGATTAGGATCATCTGGGTCTGGATCATCCATAAATTTAGAACTAAAATCAATAACACGAATTCTTCTCCAAGTACCACCATCATCAGAAGTAACCTTTGGAAGGTCATTACAAGTTAACCAGTATTTTACTTGTGGTTTTACTTCAATCGGTTCCTTATATAATCCACGAACCATAAATCTATCATTACCTGACAACTCTTTAAAAATACCAACATTCAATTCTTCTTCTGTTCCTGGTTCTTGAAATACGCCTGCTCTTGGACCTTTTAATCTTGCTAATTCAGGAGATGCCGCACTTGATGCTCCCCGTTTCCTTGTAATAATTGTAATGGGACAAGAAATATAATAATCACCGAGAGCCTCACCTAGTAATTGAAATGTAAGTGATTTACCATTTGATCCTGAACCAGTACAAAAGTAGAAACGTTCTTCACATTTACCTGATACACAACTAGATAATCTACTTAGAAAGTATTCTCTTACGTTATCATTCGTAAGTACTGTCTTGAAAAACGCAGTTAACTTTTTAGCATATGGATTTGTATCTTTCCATTCAATATAATCTACTTTAGTCGATAATGTAATATGATCATCAGGCATACCAGGTCTAAACTTTTTCATATCCAAATCATATACCCCATTTTCAAAACCAATCAGTTGGTGATTTTCATCCATACGGTCTAAAAACTTATCATCGTAAAATAGATTCTTTGCTTCCTTAATAATTCTTTCTTTAAAATTAATATCCATTAGACTTGATGCAATCTTATTATACATTATAGCTTCATCATTATTCTTTTTCTTATCAGCACCTTGTGCTTCCATAGCTTTTATATTACACTTTGTTGCTTCGTTTATGTAATAATTAGAAAATTCTCTGGACATTCTAATTATTAGTGAACCTCCGTTTGGACATCGTCTCCATCTATGTTCCTTAAACTCATACCATAGATTTTCTTTAACTGCTATACAAACATAACGATCATAATACTTAAATTTTAGTGCCTCGGCAATCCCGTAAGTGTTATTGGGTGTGTTTTTTTTTAGTATTGATTCAAATGTATCTTTCAGAAATTGATTATATTCTTGTAAATTATCTAGACTTGCCCACTTCATTAAAGATCTACTAGTAATACCATCATCTCTCATACTTTTCCATAATGATTCACATTCACCAGGTTTAAACTTTTTAGATCTCTTAGAAAATTCAATCCATTTATCTAGTAAACTTTTATCAGTATTATGTAAAGCCCAACCTACTCTTATCCATGAACCATAGTTATGAGCTCTCTTATGAGATAACATATCAACTAATTTATTTGCTTTAGTAATTTCTTCAATCCTATCCTCCGAAATAATATTAATATTCTTTTTTTCATTGTGATCAATAGATAATTTAGAATAATTTTCTTCAATCTCGTCTACATCTATATCTTTATTTAACTCCGTTTTATTATCTTCAGACCATCTTTTATTTCTTAGAGATAGTAATTTAATAATATCACAACTAGTTAAATCATTATTAACCTCATTATTATCTTTATCTAATACCTTTTTTAATTTATATGGATTACAATTTGGTTTCGCACATCCATACATCATCCAGGGATTAGAACTGACTGTCTGTTTATCAACCGCATTTGGATTACTTAAATGTGAAAACATTTCTTTCTCATTTACTTTTTCAATAACTGAATTAACAATTAAATGTCTAATCTTTTTATGTAATGTTAAATATGGAAAAATCAAATGAAAACCATCTTTTATATCACCATTTTTAATATGATACGCTTCTTTTTCAAATACAAAACAATTTAAATTATTATCATTTACATCGCAATATTTTTTAATAGCATCTCGATAAATATCTATAATTTGTAAAATAGTATCGTTATTATATAATCTTCCTTCCTTAAACTCATCCTGCGGAAAGTTTAAATCTATATCTGCTTTTACTGGTCCATAATCTTTTGGCATTTCAGCTATTGAATATATTAGACCACTATCTAATGCTTTTCCTAGCATTTTATTTAGTAGTTGTTGATTTTTCTTATCAAAATTGAACTTACCTGGTACAATTAGACCGCCTAATGATACATGAGAAAATTCGGATTGAGTCTTCGGAATTCTATTATTATTGCACAAGTCGTTTAGTTTAGATTTAAGTTTCTTAATTTTATCAAAGTTTTTATTCATTATTATTATGATAAGAATGATTTTTTTAAATATTTAATTTTCAAATTTTTTAAGTCTCTTAAAAAATAGGAAAGAACACGTATTAGAACAGTCATATATACATATGTTTATATATATATGTATATATATATATGTATTCTATACTAAATTAAGTACCTTGAAATAGCAAATTTTAGTCTTTATTTTACATACAAAATTCCCTTTTTTCCGTAATTTATTTAAATCTTTAATATTACTAATTTTTTTTATGCCATTCCCAATATAAAAATAATATTTACAATAATTTATACATATTGTTTGAAGAGCAAATTCTTCTGCAATAACATTTAAACTGAATAAATTATCTCTAATATTTGGATATTTTGTCAGAAAATTAATTACAGTAGTGTAATTTTTTTTATTAAGAACTATTCCTGCTGAAGCACCAGATGAATAATACCCCTTTCTTTTTTTAATATGATCTATTAATTTATTATTTTTTACATAGAATTGTCTACCTATTTTAGTATTACGTTTTTTTTTTTTTTTAATATGTTTAATATTTTCTTTATTTAATATATTATAAAATATCGTTCTTGATGTTAAAATTAAAAAATAATTAAAATTATATGTAATTTTGGAATATGTTAAATTCATAAAAATACCTTTTAATAATGTACCAGTACCCTTTTTTTTATTAAATGGTTTTGGATGAATAATAACGCTAAAATTTTTAAATAATTTCCTATGTTTTTTAAATTTTTTCGCCATTAATTTGTTACAATTTAAAATAACCAAGTATTTGAGTTTTACATATTTATCTATATTTTCTAGTTGTTTAACTAAAAAATTAATATCTTTATGTACGTTTATTGATATTATTAAATCATAAAATTCTTTTTTAATTTTAATATTTTTATTATCAATATCCTTAATATTATCATTTTTATTATCAATATCCTTAATATCATCATTTTTATTATTTATAATTGCTATTTTTTGATTAATATCATTGTCACCATTTTCCATTTCTTTATTAATTTATAATATATATTATTATTTAAAAAAAAAAAATGTATATATATTATAAAAATGAATAAAATAAGAATAGTTAATGATATTATTGAATTTAAAAAAAATAATTTTAAAAATATTCATATTTATTTTGATAAAAATAATTTTACTCAAATTTATGCTTTAATCATTGGTCCTAAAAATACACCTTATTATGGTGGAAGTTTCTTTTTTGATATAAAATTTCCAGATAATTATCCTAATTCCCCACCAAAAGTAAAATATTTAACTACTGACGGAAAAGTAAGATTTCATCCAAATTTATATCATAATGGAAAAGTATGTTTATCAAATTTAAATACTTGGTCTGGTCCTCCATGGACTCCTGTTATGAATTTAACATCTATTTTATTATCAATTGAAGCCGTCTTAACGGAAATGCCTATTAAAAATGAACCCGGTTATGAAAATATAAAAAATGATGATATAACTTCAATATCTTTTAATACTTATGTTTTATATAATACTTATAAATTAGCCATTATCAATATAATAAATAATAATTTTAATCCTTTTTCAAATAAAAATATTTTACCACATTTTAAAGATATAATAATGGAAAATTTTAACAATATCAAAAAAGATTTAGAAAATAATTTACTTACATATAAAGAAATTTATGGTGTTTATCCTTATAACTATGGAGTTTATTATACAGAAGATAAATCAGATTTAAATTTTATAACTTTATTAGATTTATTCCAAACCACACTTAAAATATTAAATAAAAATTGACTTTAAAAAATATTATTATAATTATTATAATAATAATAATGTACTTTTGTCCAAAGTGTAATTATACTTTTGATGTTACTAAATCTATTCTAGATAATAGCAATCAATTTGAAATTATAACATCATTGTCAACGATAGTTAAAAAGATTAACAATAAAGATAAACTTACAAATGTTAAATTAAATTTGTCATTAAGTGATCTTGAAAAAGATCAAGAATATATTAAATTAAAAGAGTCTATTAAAATTAAGATTAAAAGTTTAATAAGTAAAGAAAATACAAATAAAATGATTTTTAAATGTTTTAATTGTAACTATGAATCTTCTATAGATAAAACAATCATATTATATAATCTAAATTTAAAGACAGATATAGATGTTAAATCATCAATAGACGACAATAAAATATATATTCACAATCCTATTTTACCACGTACTAAAGATTATACTTGTAAAAATATAAATTGTCAAACACATAAAAATAAAAACAATAAAGAAGCTGTATATATCAAAAATGAAAATACGTTTGACTTAAGATATATTTGTACTATTTGTTTTACTGACTGGAATTTAAAATAAGTTGGATAAATGATCTATTTTTAACTCACTTAATTTCCAAATTTCATATTTATCAATAACAGGTCTTTTTATTTTAAATGGAAGCATATTAAGTTTTAATTCTTCTAATGCTATTTCGTGAAACTCTAAATCTTCTGACTCTTTATTTATTTTAATCAATGGTTTAGCACCCATTGTTAGTTGCTTGGTTCTCTCGCCCATAATACGTACAAATTCATATCGTGTTAATTTATTTTTAGTTATTCTGTCTTTTGAATCAACGATTTGCATTACTTGACTAGATTTATTATCTAATAATTCATCATATACGCACTCATTTGATTCATCAGAAGCGATATCTTCAGTATCTAATGAAGACATCATAGATTCACTATTATCATTTTTAGGCATTATATATATATAAATATATATATTTTTATATAAAAATTTCAATTTTTAAAAATTGAAATTATATAATACTTTTATTAATATTTTATAACACATAAAAATGAATACTATTAATGAAGACAATGATCCAATATACAAAAAAGCTCTTGGTAGAACTCAAAATATTGATAATAAATTAGAAAAAACAAAACTTAATTGTTTGATTAACGGATGCTCTATGATAGGGACAAAAAAAGATATTTTATTACATCTTAAAGGAGGACCTGCAAAAAATTTAATAAACTCATTCTTTAAATATACAACAGATAAATGTGATTATTGTGGCATACAAAAAAATAGAACAAATCAATTAGATAGAGCACATTGTAATAAAGATGGCTGTGATAGATCATCTTTATTAGAAAAATCGATTGATAATTATTATATAGATGAAATGACGCCTATTAAAATTAAAGATATTTTAAGAAAATTTATTGCATATCACAAAGAAATACCACTTTTCATATTATGTAAAAAATGTCATCGTGAATATGATACTTAGTATTTTAAAGATGTTAAAAAAATTGAAATTTTAACTTACTAATGGTTCTTTTAGATTAGTAATGTACAATGTTTTTCAGCACAATTTGCTCGTTTTTTGACACCGAATATACTTTGATCTCATCAAAGCCAGTCTTCATTATGAAGAACAACGATGATCCTGGAGATACAAGCGCAGTAGAAATAAATTCTTAAAAGTTAAACCATTTATGATTTATAACCTCGTCAATGGTTAGTCTTTTTCTAAAGGATAATTTTATCATTTTAGACAAAAGATCAATACATCCATCTAAATCACTAATTTCTTTATCTACAAGTTTTTTATTTAGTTTTTCTTTAATATCGATATAATTATCTAATTTAAAATATTTTAAATTACCATTTTTATCAAAATAATCCTTGTAATATTTTGTTGTTTTCAAGTATTCTAACTTAAAATTACCACATAATTCTATAATTAATTTTAAATGATTGTATTCTTCTTTATTATCTGAATCATCAGGATCAAATAATATTTCTCCTGTTAATAATTCATACAATGTACAACCTAATGCCCATATGTCTACTGGTTTTCTACAATCTCCCATTAAAATAATCTCAGGTGCTCGATAATATGTTGTTCCAAAATCTTCATCCATAAATTCATCATCAGGACAATAATGACCAAAATCAGTTAGTTTAATTTTAATATTATCAAAATATTTTTTATCCATATGATTTTTACTTTCTTTACTAGTATTATCCATAATATTATTAATAATAGTTTGATGTATTTTTTTTCTTATTTTATATTTTGTTTCAGTTGGCATTTTTTTTATATTTTTAATATTTTTACCTTTTTTTATCCAATATTCTTTTTTTATTCTTGAATACAAATTATTAAAATTATTTTGAGTATACAATTCCATACATTTTTTATCTTTATTATTTATACCACTAACTAGAATATTATCTGGTTTAATATCTCCATGAAATAGTTTATCTTCATTATGTAATTTTTGAACTGCTAAACATAGTTGTTTGAATATTGTTTTAACAATATTGGATGGGTATCCGTTTTTGTATTTACCTTTTTTTCCTAATGTATAAAGATTTCCAGCACATAATTCAAAAACGGAACAAGGAAATTTTTCTATAGATGATTCAACGAATAAAGATTCAATAAAATTAAATTTTAAACTATTAATATATTCATTTGAATTACCTATCTTTTTTAAAATATTTATTTCGTTTTGTCCATCTTCGTAATCATTACTATTTTGAACTTTAATCGCATAATAATTATTATCATTTATATTAAAAGCTAACCAAACAGTTGAAAATGCTCCACTACCAATTTCATAAATAATATTATAATTTTTTATAATTTCACCAGATAATTCAATTTGTTTTTCTGTTGTAGAAATACTTTCACTAGAAATACTTTCACTAGAAATACTTTCACTAGAAATACTTTCACTAGTAATACTTTCACTAGTATTTGATTCTGAATTATAATCAGATGTTCCTAATGAATCATAATATTCTTTCATTTATTTATTTATATAATTTACTTTTAAATATTATATATATATATATATAATATGATAAAAGATACACGTAAACTTAAACAGTTAGGTAATGAAGTTAAACCAGGTGAATTATTTTTACATCCTACCTTATTAACACTACAAATAAATGACGATAAAAAAAGTATTATTCCTTCAGAGTTAAACATTAAAGATAATAAAATTTATTTAAATTATGGTGGTAAAATTAAAAGTGAATTTAAAAATCTATCAAAACAAGAATTACAAAGTATTACAAGTATACCAGAAATAATTTATAATGATGTTTATATACTTTATTTATATCAAATAAATAATTTAGAAAATTTACAAAATTTTATAGATAACGAAATTAAAAAGAAAACACGATATACAACTGTAAATAGAGTTATAAATATTTATCTCATAAATAAATATAATAATTTTAAAAATAACTATAGTTCATTAATAAATATATATTTTAAAATTTGTAAAAATTATTGGACTAAAATAAATATAGAAGATTCAAGATTAAAAGATTACATAGAAGCTTTCTTAAATAGTTTCTTTAGAACAACAAATTATAATGATTTTCATTTAGACTGTGGGACTAGTCTAAAATCATATTTAAAAAATAAAATAAAAATCTAAAATATATTAAATGATTAAGATTGGTAAAATTCGTAATCCACCCGGTCATTATTTTGTTAGAAAAGTAATTAAATATCAAAATATAAATAAAGATAAAAATTTACGTAGGATTACTACAGAATTGTTTTTAGATGAATATCTTTTTTATCTTAAAAAAAATAAAAAGTATACAAAACATTATAAAAAAATTAAAGGTAACGATGGATATGATATTATTTATAGATTACTTCGATTATATGTAAAAAGATATAAAAAAAACTGGTATGATTTAGAAAATGAAATTCAATCTGTAATATTTTTTTTTAATAATTATTTGAAAAAAATCTAAGTATATATAATATATGTCATTATCATTATATAACAAATTGGATATGTATAATAAACATTGGTTAATAGATCAATATAATTTACCGCCACCACCAGATACTCTTTATAATTATAGACCAAAAGTTATTAAAAAACAAGTTAAAAAAGAAGAAGTAAAAAAAGAAGAAGTAAAAAAAGAAGAAGTAAAAAAAGAAAAAGTAAAAAAAACTCCAGAACAATTGGCAGAAGAAGAAAAACAAAAATCACAATTAAAAGTAAATATTGAAAATAATAAAAAAACTATCGAATTACTTAATAAACGTGCTAGAACTATTAAATACGATAAAATGATTACATTACCAACAAAAAAGAAATATTTATCTGAACTTAAAATAATAGTTAGTGATACTATTTTAAAATCAAGAATGTTAAAAGATAGGTATAATAAATTAAATAATTAGGTATTTTAGTAAATTTGTTGAAGGTGAACATTTTAAATTGTTATCAATAATATTTGTAATACTTACAAGCAAGTCATAAAAATTATTATTATAATTTTTAAATTTTTCTAATGTTAATTCTTTAAAAATATTAAATTTGATTATGCTTTTATACTCGCACGATTCCAAGGGGTATTTACTTAATATAACATTATTAATCAATTTTGTTATAAATGGTTTTATAATTATTTCAAATTCAACTTCTTTTATTCCAAATTTAAATCTATTAATAACTAAAATAAATCCATTATTATCAATAGGTATATTATTTATATTTAACTTTTCATTATAACAAATTAGTTTTTCACAAGTATTTGTAATTAATTTATTTATATTATTTATTTTGTTATAATCTAATAATTCATCAATATATTTTTTATCTAAATTTGGTAATATTATATTTAATTTTTTGTTAAAATATTTATAATTATATTTGAAATTATCTGATTTTAAGAATAATGAAAATCCTTTTAGTTGTTGAGTATATAATTCATTATTATTTTTTAATGTCTTTTTAAAGTCACTTATTAATTTACTTATTAAATCAATCTTGTTTATTTTATTAATAATATATTCTTCTAAATCTGATAAATTATTAACGTGCGAAATAATAAAACTTTCATAATTAATTGATTTACTAAACAGTGAAGATAAATATTTACTATTATTAGATTTATAATGTAATGAATGTGCTTTTTTTATTATAAATGGTAATAAATTATTTTGAAATTCATAATATTGATAACCTATTTTCATATTGTTTTTAAGGTGTAAAAATATATCTTCTTGGACTAAATCATCAAACGATATAACATATAATTCAATATTTTTTAAAAGACAATTTAAACTGTACCAATTGTAATTTCTAATAAAATCATATTCATTTATTAATTTATTTTTTAAAAAATATTCTAACTCCTTATTTTGCGGCTGTAACATTTTCCAAAAATTATTTTCTATGTCTTTTAATATACAATGTTTTTGTACAAATTTTAATAAAACTTCAAATCTATCATCTATAGATAAATCGTTATTATTCATTATAATTAAATAACCTAATTTGTCATAAGTGTGAGTTTTATTTGCTAGTAAATCAATATAATTTTTAAAATGTATCCAGTGTGATGATTTATTAAAATGTATACATAATAATTTAGCGTATTCATTTATTGTTAAATTTTTTTTTATCATATCTTTAATTTGATTAACAATTGGATAATATTTATCTGTTTTATATACTTTTGTAATATATAGATTTATAAAATCCATTATTTTAAATATTCCATTAGTTTCAAAGTGCTCATCATTTTTTAATGAATCAAGTAGAAAATTAAATCCTATCTTATCTAAACTTACACTATAACCAAATAAATTATTTAAATAATCTTCTTGATCTGAAAATTTAACATCTGTTTTTATTTGTAGAAAATAAGATTTTTCTTTTTTATAGGAATATTCTAAACCTGTATTAATTTTATAAGCTTTAAACTTTTGTGATAATTTTTTATCAATTACATTTTTATTATCAAAAGAAAATATAGTTGAATATTCTGTAATAAAATGTCTACATCTAGATCTTATTAAATATTGTAATTCCAAACTAGAATTAAAAATATCTTGACTTATAATAAATCTTTTGTTGTTAATTTTTTTTCTGATTGATTTTTCATTCAAAAGAAGATTATTATTATCTGGATAAGATAACGTATACTTGTAATCTTCACTATTTTCTTTCTCATTGCTATTAGATAAACCTAAACCACCAGCTAATATTTCTATATCTGTACCTATATTTATATCAACCTGTTTTTTTTTTATAACCGTATCATTTTTCTTAAACGTAATTTTTATATTTTTAGCACCTAATTCTTCAACCATTTGACAGAATCCTCTAATTTTGTATTCTGTCAATTTTATTTGATATTTATTTACTGATATAAATAACATTTTATTTATAATTTCTAATTTTTTATAAACACAATCTTTTAAAATTTCTCCTTCATCAAAACAGATACAATAATCTATATCATAATCTTTATAGAAAAATTTTTTATTATTTGCTTCATTTTTTAATATATCATTATTTAAAATTCTTAAATTTTTTTTTAAAATTGTTGAATATTCAAAAGGTAAAAATAAGCACCCTTGAAAATCTTGACTTAAAAAAAGTCTTTTTTTTCTTTTAAATTTACATCTATTATTTAATTTATAATTATCAACAAAAATTATCATAGGTGCCGATATAATTAATATATAAATTTCTTCAAAATTTAAACTTTTAATATCATCTATACATTTATATGATGATTTTTCAACAGATTTACTTTTCATATATCCAGCTTCATTCAAACTTATTTTAATTGGTTCAATACTAGATTCAAAATTTTTTGTATTTACAACATGGTGATTTTGTATTTCTGTTCTATCAAAAAGTTCAGTATTATTTCTAATTATTGAACCTCTAGAAATACCATTTTGTACTTCATCTGATATACTATGATTTTCTGTTAAATTTAGATTATTATTTACATTTTTATGAAATATAGTATCATTTTTATTATTTGAGGACGTAGTATTTTTATTAGAATATTCTTCAATATCATTATCAAACTGTTCCATATATATTAACTATATAATTTTTTAATGGTTTTCATCAAAAAGCGGGTGTTATTTTTGGTATATTTAAAAAATTTAATAACCAAAGTAATTTACTTAATGGCCATTGTGTTGGAGCGTCACATTTACTTTCATCCGGATTATTATGTACTTCCATAAAGATTCCGTTTGATTCTAATGCTATTGCTACTTTACCCATATATGGAATTAATTCACGTAATCCTCCGGATTTCACAGTCCCATCGCCCATAACTTGAGCTGGTTGTTGTAAACAATGCGTTATATCCATTGAAACTAAATTTGTATCAGATCTTAACCAAATTAAATTTCTTGGGTCTACTACTAGATCTTGATATCCAAAAGTATTCCCTCTCTCACATAAAATAACATTTGAATTACCAAATTCAATTAACTTTTCTTTACATTTATGCATAGTAGCAGCTGAACAAAATTGACCCTTTTTAACGTGTATCACTTTACCAGTCTCAGCAACTGCTTTTAATAAATCTGTTTGTCTACATAAAAAAGCTGGTACTTGAATAACATCAACTACTTTTGCGACTTGTTCTACTTGCCAGGATTCGTGTACATCAGTTATAATATTTAGTCCTAGTTCATCTTTTACACGTTTTAAAATACGCAAACCTTCTTCCATACCTAAACCTCGGTATGAATTTAATGAAGATCTATTTGCTTTATCAAAACTAGTTTTAAAAACAAATTCAACATCATAATCTGTAAAAATATTTTTTAATGTGTGTGCCATAAACATTACATGATCTTCCGATTCTATTACATTTGGACCTATCATAATAAAAAACTTATTTTTTAATTTTTTATATAATTCACTCATTAAATTATATTAAAATTTAAATCTTTATCTTCCAACGAATTCCTTATAAATAAAAATATTATCTTTATTTTTTCGTTGTTTATCAATATGACTATGAATAGTACCAAATAAACTTTCTTTTGTTTCAACTTTTAATTCGTCTAATCCTTTCTCTAATATACAAGATAATGTTCTTTCTAACACTTTTCTATCATTTCTATTTCTAATAATTTGAATTAAATTAAAAATATTAAATCGGTCTTGTAAGTAACTTATAAAATTATAATCAATAACAATACTACATCCGAAACAACCAACAAGTGTACTCATATTTCTATAATGAAAATTTAATATTTCTTTACTATTTTCTAACACTTCTAATTGATTTGGTAGATTTTCAACATCGAAAGTATACCATTTATTAGAAAAAGAAAAAATTCGTGTATAATTATTATAATTATTAATATTTTCAAAATCATAATATTTGTTTATAAACATTGAATCATGTAATATTACAATTCTATCACAAAAATGATTTATATAAAAATAGTATAAAGGTAATAATTCACCACGACCTTTATATTCACTGAAAATAACAGATGTATTTTCTAAATTTTTATTTACAGTTAAAAATTTATAATCACTATTATCATCAATAATTAATATTCTATTTTTGTAGAATTTTCTAATACTATCATAACACTTAATCCATAATCTATCTTCTTTCTCACTCCTAACACTTCTTAAAATTATAAAACCAATAATAGGTTTAAATACAATATTATCTTTATAATAATTTTGATAATTTTCACATTTATTTGTTATATTGTTTTTTGTAGTATTTTCTAATTGTTTTTTAAAATTAATTAAATTTATTATTTTGTTTTTTGTATTATTTTCTAAATTATCATCTAATTTTTTTATATTTTCTATACTATAATCTAAATCATATATTAAAAAATTATTTTCATCAATAACTAATTCTTCTTCATTTGATAATACTAAAGATAATTTTTTAACTTTTCCATAATGTGGATCTTTTTCAAATGTAGTGTTATTTACTAATATAGCTTTCACTTTTTTTCTAATTAATTTTATTAAAATATATAAAACATTAATATGGTTAAATTCAGAACCATAAGATGCTTTCTTTATAGATATATTATTCAAATCTAAAAATAATGCTTTTTTATTATTAAAAATTGTAAAATCATAATGTTTATTATTCATTTATATTATAATTATTATAATAATATAAAATATTTTTATCATTTTCCCAGTCCTTTTCTGGTCTATCGACTGTTTCATTTCGTTCTATAATTGAATTAACCCGTTGAAGATTTAAAATTAAAATATTTAAAATATTTATATATGAATATTTTACAAATAAAATTAAAAGGCGGATTATGTAATAAATTATTTTGTCTATTTAGTGCATGTGATATTGCTATCAAAAAAAATATAAAAATATTAGAACCTGTTTTTGGTTGGAAAAAAGAAATATTATTTTCAGATATTTATGATATAGAAATTTTTAATAATAAAATGAAAGAATTTAATAATGGAGAAGATATTATGATACCTTTTAATGAAAAAAAAAAATATAAAATAATAAAAAATACCATAAATTTATGGAATTATAGCGTGGAAATCATTAGTAAGCAAAGAAAAAACAACCAAATAAATAAAAATTGTATGATGATAGCAGTTTTAAATTCACTAAAGTTAAATAATTTTAATACTAATATATGCAAAACATTTGAAGAAATAGAAAATAAAAATGCGCTACATATTAGAATTGAATCAGATTGGGTACCTTACTCTCGATCAAAAAATAAGAGGAAAAAAAATAATGAAATATATTTAATAAATTGTTATCGTTTAATAAGCATGTATATTCATAAATTCAAAGATAATGTATTCTTTACCACAGGACAAAATCAATTAAATATTCAAAAAAAATTTTCGGAACAAAAAATAAATAGCGAATTTTTATTTAATGAAAATCTTGAATATGAAATAAATGCGGCTATAAATTTTGAAATTTGCTCTAAAGCAAAGATATTTATTGGATTATCGCGAAGTACATTTTCCAATTTAATTTCATTAAAAAGATGTATTAATGGTGTTAATAATTCATATATTTACAATTTAAATAACGAATTAATTTTAAGAACAGATAGGGGTTTACATTGTGATCCTGAAAAATCTGTAAAAAATATAGTTGAAATTATTTAATATTATTTTTATAATTTTTTAATTTTCTTTTTCGAGTGGACTCATTTGTTATTATTTTCGAATATATATTATATAATATTTTTTTTATAAACTTATAAAAATTAAATTTATCTTCCACAAAATACTTTTTTTATAAAAACATTCTCATTTTTATTCTGTAAATAAATATTAGATTGAATATCTCCTAGTAAACTTTTAATTGTACTTTTTTTTGTTAAATTAGATTCATATTCAAAAATACAACTTAATAATCTTTCTAATGTTTTTCGATTATTTCTATTAAAAATACAATTTACTAAATTTTTAATATTATACTTTTTTTCAATTTCTAATAAAAAATTATAATCAATTATAAAACAAACACCAAAACAACCAATTAAATTATTTATATTTTTTTTATGAAATTTATAAATATTTTCACCATTTTTTAAATATGTTGTAAAAAATTGAAAATTAGATATATCTATTTTATATGAATTATTACAAAAAGAAAATATTCTTGTATAATTCATATAATTAGTTATATTTTCAAAATCTATTTTTTTTTCTATATTCATTGTATCATGAAGAATTATTGCTCTATCACAAAAAGGATTTTCTAAAAAATAATAATAGGGTAGTAATTCACCTCTTCTTGAAAAGTTACTATTAATTATTGTACAATTTTCAAGTTCTATATTAATTACATATTGATTATCACTATTATCATCTAAAATTAAAATTGGGTTATTATAAAATTTTCTAATACTTTTATAACAATTTATCCAATATTTACTAGTTTCTTTATTATTAACGTATCTTAAAATAATAAACCCAATTTTAATTTTATTATTTTCAATAATATCTTTTATTTTTTCACTATAAATATTATGTAAATTAGTATATTCTTTAATATTATAAGATTTTAAAATATTTTTATTAAATAAATTTGCTAAACCGTTATAATCATTACCTCTATTTATTTTTCTTTTAATATAATCTTCTTCTGATTGAATAATATAATTATTTATAAAACACTCAACATTTTCTATTTTATTATATTTTGGAAAACACAAATAAAAGATATTTGAATCATTTTTAAAACGTAAATTATTAATATTTATTAATTTATTTTTTGTATTGATGATTTCACCATTAATAAATTTAGTTTCTTCTGATAAACTATTTATTTTATAAAAACATTTGAATTTATTATCTAATTTATTATCACATTTTATATAATTCGGTAGTAAACGTTTGTATTTATCATTATTTTTTTTTAAAAAATTAGAACCAAAATTTAAACAATGTAAAATTAAATTATTTGGATATTTATAGTTTTTTAATAAATCATCTATATTATTATATTTACTATTTAAATTTATATACTCATTACCATCTATATGAATAAAATATTTTTTACAATTTTTATTCATATATGGTAACACAATATGATTTAAAATATTCATTTTAACTTTATATTTTTTATTAATTTCTATAATATCAATTTTATTTTGAAAATTATAAGTTTTTATTATTTTTTTTATTGAAACTTTTGAATTATTATCAATAATTAAAATTTTATCAAAACCAATCAATAAATGATAAATAATCCATTCTAATATATTATCTTCGTCTTTTATATTTGTTGATAATATATAATTATTTTCTGTTAAAGATAGTTTTTTTATAGTTTTAATAGTTTTAATATCGCTTATTGGTTGATTATAAAAAGTAATTTTAGTATCTTCATGAAAAATTGATTCGTTGTTATTATCAAATGTTAATAATAAATGTTTTTTCTTTCCATAGATAGGGTCTTTTTTAAAAAAAATATTATTAATAGTAATAATATTATTACTATTTTCTAATATTAAATCTAACACGTTTAAATAATTATTTTTAATTCCATATTGTGCTGTTATTATTTTACAATTAAATAAATTAATATATTTCATTAAATTATTGATAAATAGATAATAAAAAACCAAAAATATTTTCTATAATATTAATTGTTTGATAATCTAAATTTTTATTAAATTTTAAAATATCAAATTCGTCTTGAATCTTTGTAATATTGTTTATTGTTGATATAGTTAGTAATCTGTTAGAACCATTCCATAAATGTTTATTTTTATATTTATTTAAAATTATATATTTGTCTTCTGAATTTTCTAATAATGAAGTCAATAATTGAATCTCATTACTATTATTTATTTGATCTTTTTTACTAATATTTAAAAAATTAGTCTTTCGTATATTACTTAGTAATTGTTTTATAATATTTATATTTATACTATCATCAATTATTATCGCTTTGTCAAAAAATTTATTAATATAATAATAATAATAAGATATTAAAGGATTATCAAAATCAAATTTACTTTTTATTATTTTACAATTTACTAATTTTTTATCAAACTTGACATATGATGATATACTACTACAAATAAATATTATTTCACAGTCAGTATATTCTCTAATTTTATTATATAATTCTATCCATAATTTATTACTCTCAACATCTCTTACATCGCGTCTAATTATAAATCCATATGAATTATCAACTAATTTTTCATCAATTAAATTATCAATTTCTAAATCAAAAATTTTTACTTGTTCCCAATCTAAATCCTTTAATTTTTGATTACATATAAAATATCTTTTATCATTAAAAGGTCTATCATTAACATATTCTATGTAATCATTATAATCATCTGATTTTTTTATTTTTTTAACTAATATTTTTGTTATATCTAAAACTGATTTTTCCCATTTTTCATTACTACCTATATTATAAATTTCACCAAAAGTACCATAATTTAATATATTTTTAATAGCAATACAAACATCATAAATATGAATAAAATTTCTAATTGATTCACCTTTACCATGAATCGTACATTTTTGATTATTTTTCAACAAATTAATAAATTTGGGTATAAGTTTTTCAGGATACTGATTTTTACCAAATACATTATTACATCGCGTTATTATTATTTTTAAATTAAATGAACAAATATATGATCTAACATACATCTCAGCAGCCGCTTTACTTGCCGAATATGGATTTGTTGGACATAATAAGGAGTCTTCTGATTTTTCCCTTTCATTTAATTCAGACTCGCCATAGACTTCGTCAGTGCTAAAATGTAATAAAACAATATTTTTATTAGTATTTTTAATAGCTTCTAATAATGTATGTGTTCCTAAAACATTATCATTTGTATATTGAAGTGACTCATTAAAAGAATTATCAACATGTGATTGAGCAGCAAAATGTAGAATGTTACTAATTTTATGTTCAGTAATTATTTTTACCAATAATTCGTAATTACAAATATTACCTTTAATAAATGTATATCTATCTGAATTTCTTATTGCTTCGTTAATATTTTCATTATTAGCACAATAATATAATATATCTAAATTTACAATATTTACATTTTTATTATCTTCAAATAAAAAATTAATATAGTTAGAACCAATAAAACCAGACCCTCCAGTTATTAATATATTCATAATTATTAACTATAATAAATAATATTTTTTTAATAGACTTAAATTTTTATTATTATTTAATAACTTATTTATCATATTTTGATCTAAATACTCCCAAAATTTATGAACACCAAATGGTTTTTCATAATAAAACTTTTCAACTGAGAACTTATTAGCTAATTTAAACGGCGCAGGATTAACAAGTATTTTTTTTACAACAGTAAAATATCTATCTTCTGGAAAAAAATTTTCGTTTTCTGTTTTTTCTTTTATAGCTTTTATCATTAAAGATTTTTTCCTTATTGATAGCCCCCCATTTTGCCATGGTATAACCCATTTTTTAACAGGTGCTCCTACAAATCCATACTTACAACACTCTTTTATAAATTCAGTATCGTAATTACATATAATAGAATCAATCTGAAATACAAGTATATTTTCACCGTCTAAATTATTCCAAAAATTAACACTAGTTAAATAATTATTATATTCTTTAATGGAAAGATTTTTTAAATTTAAGTTTGTTAAAATAATATTTTTATTTATTATTTCTTTTTTAAAATTTACTTGTAATAAGTTTTCATTTAAAATACCGTGAAAAATATGAATTTTTATAGTTTTTATTTTATTAAGTACATTTTTAACAACTAATATTAGTAAATCATAATTTCGTGGTTCAATTATTATTCCTAAATCTATCATTTAATAAAATAGTATAAATTATTTCTATATATATATATATATATGTCTAAATTAACTCAAATGTCAGATACAGAAAATATTTATGGAATGATTGGGGGGCAAAAAATACCAATATTAAGAAAAATTCCCGAGATGGAAGGTGGTGAAAGAGGAAGATCACCTGGAAGAAGAGGAAGATCGCCAAATAAAACAGTTGTCCATAAAACTGTTATTAAAAAAAGATCACCATCACCTGGAAGAAAAGGAAGATCGCCAAATAAAACAGTTGTCCATAAAACTGTTATTAAAAAAAGATCACCATCACCTGGAAGAAAAGGAAGATCGCCAAATAAAACAGTTGTCCATAAAACGGTTATTAAAGGAATATCACCATCACCTGGAAGAAGAGGAAGATCACCAACAAGATGTGGTCAAAAAGGCCAAGCCGCTTTTTTTGAACATTGTAATTTTAAGGGTACAAAAATATGTTTAAAACCGGGTATATATAGTAAAGAACAGTTAGAGAAAAAAGGTTTAATGAATGATACATTATCATCTGTTAGACCTAATGGTCTTTTTGTTAAATTATATAAAAATAATAATATTTTTAGTAAAGACTACATTACATTAACAACTGAAACTTCTTGTTTAAAAAATAAAATATCTGAATCTGGTAAAAATTGGAATGATACGGTAACTGCTATTCAGGTAGTAAGACCTGGTGAAGGGGGTTGTATGATTTTATAAGTTAATTTATATAATTATATTTATTCCATTTAAATTTTAATAATGTTTCTTTTTCATTTCTATCTTTTAATATACTTGATTTTGATATATCGCAAATAATTAAATTTGGATATATTACAATACTTTTAAAGTTTTTACTTATAATTGATAAAATAATATCTGAGGAAAATAAAAATTTTTCTAAATATTCAAGATAAATTTGATAAACCTTTTTTTTTAAAATAATAGCAAATGTACCTAATGAATGATTAGCATTATAATAATTTTTATGATAATTAATTTTTGTATAGTTAATTGGATTATACCAATAATGTTGCGATGAACCTAAATATATAATATCACAATTATTTATCAAATTTTTATATTGTGGTAATAAATTATTTATATCTTTATGTACAAAAATATCATATTCTAAAATAGTTATAGAATTATAATCATTTTTAAAAGCATCTTTAATTATTCCAATAATTGATTTAATATGTGATATCTGATTTCTATTTAATTTATAATTTTTGTATTTTCCTAAATAACTTTTAAAATAATGTTTAGTAAAATTATCTATATTTCTTAATTTTGTTAACAATAATAGATCATTATCATTAAATTTAATTGAATTAAAAAAAGTATAATTAATATTAATTTTTGAAATATAATTTTCGAAACGCATCTTCTCATTATTATCCTGAATTAAAACATATACATTGTTAGTATAAAGTTTATCCATTAAATTATATTAAAAATAATACTTTAAAACGTCAACATTCATTAAAAGTTAATTTATTTATAAAGTTTTTAATTTCATCATCTATATTATATATGTAATTATTATTTTTGGTATATATATATATGATTATTTGAAAAACTGTTTTGTCATAATGTTAAAAAAGATATTAACAAATTATCACCAGTTAAATACTATTTATATCTTTCTAAAAAACGTGTGTTGACGTGTAAAATATTATGGTTTTCAGAAAGAAATTCAAGTTTTAAATGTTCAAAGGTGTAAAAAAAAATATAAAGAAATAAATTGATTAATACATAATGTTAAGTTTCGATAATTCAGTTTCCGTTTTATCTTATGTTGGGTTAACTTTAGTGAGTGGTGCTTTAGTTTCAATACTATCATATTCACATAATAGTAACTATAATAATAAATGTTGTACTAATGATAACTGTAGTGATACAACAAAATGTAATGACCTAATTTTCAAAAATCCGTGTCCTGTAGGTAGAGTTTCAAGAGGTGCATTATTAACTGGTATAGTATCTATTGGTGCTTCTAATTTATTATCAGTAGTTTCAAGTTTAAGAGCATAAGTTTATTTAAAAAATATTATATAAATGAATATAATGTTACTTTATAATTTAAATATATATAAAGCAATAAAATTATCAGTATATAATTTTTTTAATGAAATCAAATCATCTTGTTGTTATTTTGAGAATAAATCCATTGTAAAAGAAAAATTAGATTAATAAAAATTAGATTAATAAAAATTGAAATTAATTAAATATATAATATTATATATTTAATTAATGATGTCTACAGGAATCCTTCGATATACTGATTACCTTGTCAATGCTGCTATGGAAGGCGATATGAAGTATCGTCTGGCTGCTACTCTATATAATGGAAAACCAGTTGGTAAGCCTTGTGTTAATACTCAGCGAAACTATTGTAGGAGACACATATGTCCGAGTCTTCATGCAGAGGCTAAGAGTATCCTAGATCACTTTGGAAAGGAACTCACTTATTCTGAGAAGTTGGGGTGGATTCTATCACCTAATCAAAGAAATACCAAAGTCGCGTAAAAAGTTTAATCTTTTTGTTGTAAGGATTGATTTAAAAGATAATTTGGTTAACGCAAGACCTTGTTATAATTGTCTTGATATGATGAAGGCAGTTGGAATCAAAAAGATTTACTATAGTGTCGACGGAGGTGTTGTGTGTGAACGAGTTAACCATATGATAAGTATTAATGCTAGTTATATTCTAAGAATTATGGAAGCAAAATTTTATCGCGCTCCAGTTGATTTCAACGAATATTTTAAGAAACTAATTATACGGAATATTCCGTCTGAACTACACCTAGAAAATATAAAATATTTTATTACATATAATTTTGTACTTACATTACCAGATTGGACGTTTAAGATAACAAAAGACAAATTTGTTATTTACGACAATAATAATACAATCTTATGTATTGTAAATATTATATGAAAACCTTTGATTTATTAAAAATTGATATTATAAAATAATATATATATAGTATTTTATTATTAATGGACCCTATTCGTAGATTTAGTGAAGCTTTAACCAAAAATAATATGCCTGCTTGTAATAAAATTATAGATACTATTTCTGAACGTAGTTTTTATGATAATATAAATCCTAAAATGAAAAAAGGATTTATCAGTCTTTGTCTTCGATATTATATTAAAACAGATCAAAAGAGTCTAATTAGAGATATTATCTATTCCACAAGCTATCTTATGAAAAGAGATTATCTAGATTATTGTATTTACATTTACCCTTCAAATAAAATAGAATCTATCAAAGTTTTGAAAGAAAAAATAATTTCAAAAGAACAACTTCTTGGTAAAGATATTGATCTTCTAATCAAAAATAACTGTACTGATCTTTTAAAAGAACTTGAAGGATATTACATAAAATGTTCATATCCTTCGCATCATATTAATTACAATAAACTAAAAAAATTTAGAATTACAAATAAAAAAGACAATATTATTAATTATTATAAGGATAATATTCCGAATTATTCAAAATTTATTTCAACACTTGAAAATGTTGATGTTCTACTAGATGGTGGAAATATTATTCATACCGGGAGACAAGTTAATCTTAAAAATCTTGAATATATTATAAATAAAACCTTTCAGAATTATGAAAACCCTCTTATTATTATTCATGAACGACATTTTAAAAAGAAAACACCTGAAAACATCTTATTTCTTAAAAAATACAAAGAGTTTGTTTTTATGACACCCTATAATGTTTATGACGATTATTATCAAATTCTAGGAATGATTTATAATGATATTCCGATTATTACAAATGATCTTTTCCGTGATCATATTTTTGATATGTTTAAAATGTTTGATTCTAAGAATAATCAAATTAAACATTATATTGAATCAATGTGTCTAAGCTACGGAAAGAAAATAAAACCATATAGAAAATATAGTTTTTGTATTCAATATGATGAAAATAATATCTATATTCCAACAGAAAACAATTTCTATTCCTTTAAAATTTAAAATAAATGAATATAATGACATATTTAGAACCAATTCAACGCTATGTTAACTCTTGTTTGTTTTTTTTTTATATATTGCACAATTTAAAGAATACGTTTAAAAAGTAAGAGAAATTATGTAGATTTAAAAAATTTACATAATTATAAATGTAATGAAGTTTACGATAATGAAACACGTGCAATGGAAAACAAACAAATCATTGGGATTTTAAAAATACTTAATTTAAAATTATCATATCAGGATCAACGTTATTATTTTTTATTGTTACATCTCCACTTTTGTGACCACCTTTTTGCGATTTACGTGATTTTCTACGTTTTTTAGTCGTAGAACCTTTTTTAGATCTTGATTTTCTAGATGTTTTAGATTTAGATTTTCTAGCACGTCTTTTTTTAGCACCGCCAACTAAGGTTCCTGTACCTACATTACCACCTTTTTGCGATTTACGTGATTTTCTACGTTTTTTAGTCGTAGAACCTTTTTTAGATCTTGATTTTCTAGATGTTTTAGATTTAGATTTTCTAGCACGTCTTTTTTTAGCACCGCCAACTAAGGTTTTGTCAGCTACAGTACCACCTTTTTGTGATTTACGTGATTTTCTACGTTTTTTAGTCGTAGAAACTTTTTTAGATCTTGATTTTTTAGATTTTTTAGATTTTCTAACACCCGCTTTTGCTCTCCTCGCTCCATATTTACCTTGGTCGTCAGTAATATATTTATTAACAAAAGCAAGATCTTTGTTTTCTTTAATAATTTTCATTAATCCAACCATATTCACATCAGTATCGGTTTGATTATCATCTGTTTTAGATCTAACAGAGAAATTATCTTCAGCAGTTTGTTTTACAGTAATACTAAAAAACTTGCTATCACCTACTTTATTCAAATAGTGAAATGAAAGACCTTTTTTACCATCCATCAAGTCTTCTTTGATGGAGTGTTTCACCCCTTTGATAAGTTTAGAAAAACTTTGGGAATGACGATAGACTAATGTACTTGGTTCTGAACTCTTATTATCAGTACTCATATATATTATAAATTAGAAAATAATTATTTATATAATTATTTTTAAATATTTTTTTTAAACGTTTTCTGATAAAAATTCTAATTGATAATCTGACAATTTATATTTTTCTATAAAATTTAGATGATTATTTTTATCTTCTAATGAGAAATCAGATGGGCGAATTATACTCCAATCAGTATTTTCTTCTATAATATTTAATTTATTATAAATAACACCAACTAATGCACTACACCAAAATCTATCTTTATGTTTAGGTGTTAAATTAATTCTAAATAAGGCTTCAATCCAATCAAGTGGATTGATATCATAATGTTTATTATAAACAATATCGTGTACTTTTAATAGTTTTTCATCTGTGAATGTAGCTTCATAAACTTCATCAGTACATATTAGTTTTCTTACATAAGCTGTACCATTATTATCTTTTAAAAATTGTTCAATTGGTGTTATTTGTACACCAAGTTTTACTTTATTATCTTGTGGGTCAGGTTCACCTTCCCACCCAGACTCCCAAACAAAAATACCCTTAAACTGTTCTCTTGGTAATTTTACTTTATCTGCTACAAAATATGGATCTTTTAATATCATACCAACATGACTAAATTTACTACTAGTAAAAAATTTAATTGCTTTAGATAAACAACTTAATGGAAAACCTCTTTGAGGATTCATTAAAATAATATCTCCGGTTCTTAAATTATTCAAAATGTCTGATCTTGAATTAAGTGTTTTGTACATTTAATATTATTATATTATTTATCTTTAAGTTTTTTAAAATTAGTATTTATACCTAAAATACGAGGATAAATATAAATAGACGTTTTAAATTTATATTACTAATTTAAAAGCCATAAAAGTTCTCGAGTTAAAACATGATGAATATTTTTTAACTAATATCGTACATTCGCCGACCCAATAAAAAATATATTAATAAATATGAAAATAGATATAATAAAATACATTTTTTGTATATACAATTATTATATAATATTAGGAAATTTAAACTATTTATATTTTATTATTTAACAATTTTCATATATATATATATAATATGAATTGTTTTTCTTTAAAAAATAATAATAAACAATTATTTACTTGTTATTGGGGTGGTTATTTTGATAATAATAAACAATATCCACAAACATTAGATATGGTACCGAATTTTATTGATATTGTAATATTAGCTTTTGTTGGTCCAATTAAAAATTCACAAGTAGAAACAACATTCTTATGTTCTAATTATTCTGCTAATACAATTAAATTGTGGATTAAAAAAGTTCAACAAAGAGGAATTAAAGTTTATATTAGTATTTTAGATACTCCTGATACACACTGGGATGCTATTGATTTAGATATATTTGCAAAAAGTTTAAATGAATTAATAGTAGATTGGAATTTAGATGGCGTAGATATTGATGCGGAATCTGGAATGAATTCCGAAAATTATGTTAATACTTTTATTAATTTAATTAATTCAGTAAAAACAGAAATTGGAAAATTACCATTAATATATACTTGTTATATGGGAACAGATGGACCCGATGGAGATATATTAAGAGCAACAAAAGATAAACTTGATTATATTCAACTAATGGCATATTTTTTTGATTATAATAGTATGATTATGTTATATAACGATTATAAAAAAATTATGAATGATAATATTATTATTGGTGTTAAAGCAGGTGAACCGGATATTACTAATTTAGATGAAGTTAAAAAATTATGTTTATGGAATACAAATAAAAAAGGAATGATGTTATGGACATTTAATAGAGATACTCCACAATATACAAATAAACCATTATTTAGTTGGTTACACGTGATTAATGATAATTTAAATTTAAGTAAAATAAATTATGTAATTAAATATATCAAGATAAACTTGAATATATAAATAATTTAAAGACCTTTTTTATATTTATAATAAAATGCGAGTATCTATTAAATCAAAAAATCTTCCTAATAGATCAAACGGAGATCAATATTTTTATATAGACGATTTTAACCAAGTTGATGAAAAAGTATGTCTACAATACGATAAATTGAATGAAAAAATTTACTTGGAACAATTAAAATTGTTCAATCAAATTACTAAAAAAATTAAAATGTCAAATATAAGAATTATAGAACAGCCACCTGCTCCTATTCGACCAAATAATTATGAAAAATTAATTTTATGGAGAAAAAGACACGAAAGACTAAGTGTTGAAGATCAAACTGTTTCTATATTATATCTTTTATCAAAAAATATTAAAATTAAATTACCAAATATGTATGACGATGGTATAGAACCATATAATGCTATTAAAAAAAGTAATGACATTTCATCCCAATCAAGAGAAGATAAATATATTGTTGCAAAACATTTTGTTGAAAAAAAATTTATTGAAAATATAATTGTTGATGATGAGTCTGATGAATTATTAGGTTTTAATTTTTTAAATAGAGAAACATCAACAGATAACACTGAAGATGATAATAATATTGATAATACTAAAATGATTTGTAAACATCCGGAACATCATCACATTGAAGAGAAAGTTGACCATTTTAATAACTTTGAGAGGGAAAAACGTAGTTTCAGAAAAAATAGTTCCAGAAGAAAAAAATATAAAAGTACGAGTTTATATCCAAACTTAGATGAAAACAAATCACATATGAATATTAATTTAGATAGAGAAAAAGAGAATTACTTTAATCGTTTTAGCCATTCAAAAATGTTTATGCCAAATAATTATCCAGAACCAAGTGCTCCACCATCGCCACCTACATATAATTAAATACCAATTGTATTTTTATACTTATTAACGGTCAATTCGTTATTTTCTATATTAATGTTCGATTTTAATTTATTAAACATTTCCATTTTATTATAAGATATATTTGTATTACAATTTTTTATTGAGTCTTGTTTAGTATTTTTAATCGCTTTATTATTTTTATCAATGTGAATTAATTTTAAATTATATTTTACTGCTCTATTTATTAAATCGGTATCTTGATATCCCATAGGATAAAAAGATTCATCATAACCACCTAATTTTATAAAATTATTTTTTAATAAAGAAATTCTTCCAAAAGTACCACTACCATATATATTTTTTGATTGTGATAAAATGATATTATAATTATTTTCTTTGAAAATGTTTATAATAAAATCACCTCCGTTTTCTCCAATATAATTGTCACAATCAAGATTAACTACTATTTTTCCAGTTGCTAAATTATGAGCAGTATTTTTAGCAATAGATGCGTGCCAAAATTTTAATCGATCGATAATATTGTATTTTAATTGTTTAGTATCTAAATACCTCTTAAACTCATTATTGTCTAAAATGTATTCTTTTAAACCGTCTGAACTATTAAAATCTACTAATATAAATTCTACACTTTGGTTATTATTATGTTTTAAATTAGTTAATAATGTTTGTGATATTTGATGTAATCTATTCATACAAGTAATACAAAATGATAATTCCATTAAAATTAATGAAAATATATTTTTAAAAGAAAATTTACTCCTTTCACAAACCATAGGCATGCATAAGCAAAAAATCATCTGTATACAACATATATACTAGATTTTTGTCACCATATTCACGTGGCTGGTAATAAAATGACGCTTTACTTTTTAAATAATAGTAATCAATTATATCGTCCTTAAGATGCTTGATACGGGTGTGATCAAAATCACGGCCTTCGTACATCTCGTCATATCCAACTTGACGCATTGTATCCATTATATTTTCGTACCAAAAAGTGAAATATTGAGCTGTCTTCATGTTCTCTTCTCGGTAATCTTTCTGATCTATATCCTGAACAACGCAATCAGAATGAACTGATGAAAAGGCATCAGAGATTGTGTAGGTATAATCACGACGGTGTCGTTTTTCCTTCGTTCCTTTGGCCTTTGCCTTTGCCTTTGCCTTTGCCTTTGCCTTCGCTTTTTGACGTTTCTTTTCTTGTGAACTACAGTTCTTTCGAACACTCTTTGTCTTAACACTTGGAAAAGTCTGCTGTTTACGGCTAGAACAAGAAGAATCAGTCAATAAATTCCTTCGGGATGAAGTGAATGACATGTAAAAAGGTATAATATATAGTGCTTATAATAAATAACAATTTCAATTTTTTAAGATCTATGTGAAATAATTTGTTGTTCATACTTAACAAGAAAGGCAAGATATTTGTCGTGTAGATTAGTTAGTGTGTTTGCTTCCTTTATAAATACAAGTGATTCAATCAGTGACATCTTGTTATTAATCATTAGATAAATAGCAGTAAATACAACCGCTTCATTGTCACCATTAATATCTTGGATTAGAAATTTTCGTTCAGTATATATGCGAATAAATGTCACAATGTCCATAATATTTGATAAGGTACGTTCAGATTCAACATCCGAATCTACATCAACGGTAAGCTTAATCTTTGGAACTTTGGTCAGATATTCATTTTCATTAGGATGTGTACTCAAGTCAATAATATAATCTATCATAGAACCAGTTGTACTAATCATTTCAGAATTAACATCATAAACACGTATTGCTTGTGTAAAAGGACCGATAAATATTTTTGGAATAATTTCATTATATGTAGGTTCAGTTAGTAGTCTTAGGTGTTCTTCTGGTGAAAAGTGTACATATGTATCTTCAATAGTCTGTTTGATTTCAGAAACTCTTCTCATTATAATAGTTTCCTTTCCAAATGTTTCAAGTTTACTAAGTAGTTTAACATAAGAAATTGTATCTTCTTCGGAGGTAGATTGTTCAATAAGTTGTTTGATATCTTCAAGAGAAAACATATAGTGACTAGTTTCAGCAGTTTGTGCGGAAGATGCCATTAATAAATAATATAATACATATATAGTTTATATATTCAATTTTTTATTATTTATAAAATTATTTAATAGTACCATAATCTTTTCCTTCCTTCCTTATAATAAAAATTTTATAATACAATATGTATTTTTTTATTAATAAATTAATATTTATATTTTCATTAATAATATTATTATTATAATTACAACCAGCAAAATGAATTAAAAAATCACCAGGTTCCCATGTACATCTATTTATAGTGCCATCTATGTCAGTAATAATATTATTTTTATTAGAAACAGGTAGATTATCTAAATAACTATTCAATTTAAATTGAGGAATTATTTTAATGTTATTCCTTATATATTCATAACTATTTATTAAATATATAATAGTAGGTTGTTCATATATACCAATTGTATTATAGGGTTCTTGTATGGAATTTCTATTTTGGTCATCACCTAAATCTAAAATCTGGTTAATAAAATCAATAGTCTCTTTACAATTTCTCCATAAAATATTTCCAGTATTTATACTATTCCAATCAGTAGTTATTAACATCATATAATTATTTAAATTATATTCTAATATTAAATCTTCTAATCTTATATCATTATTTGTAATAATAACATCAGCATCACTCATAAATACATAATCATACTTTTCAATAATTTCCTTTAGTTTTATAATTTTTAACCATCCATTATTTTTGGAATACTTGGAATTATCCATAATATGAAATTCAAAATAATAATTATGATTTTCACAATATTTTTTCTTAGTAAAAAAAGCGGCCTTATATGTTTTAAAATAATCATCATTAGTAACTATTGTTAATATAGCTATTTTTTTTTTATTAAAAGATATTTCTGGAATATAATTATTTAAGATATTAATAATTATATTATGATAATTTGTTCTTGATTGAATTACACTTATAACTTGATTATCATTTAATAAAAAATTTTCTCCAATAATTATTTCTTTATCTTTTGTTATATTTTTAATTATATTATGATTTATATTAGTTCCTGTAAAAGTTTTTAATTCATACAAATCATGTAATAATTCTGTTTTAATTAAATATCCTAGATATAATGTATATTCAGAACAATTTGAATTTAAAATTAAACTATGTACATCTAAATCATTACACATATGATTTACTACTTCCGTAATAAAAACAAACGGTGTTTGATTTGTAATATATTTTATGTTTACATCTAATATAGAATTAACACGTTCTATCCATTTGTCAGTTTTATTATATTTTTGGTAATATGCTTTGTTAGTGAAAAAGGACGATGAAGACGATGATTTACAAAAATAAACATCCGAATCTAATGTTAAGTAATGAGTAGTATTTATTTTATTAGCTATTAATAATTTTAATAACATTTGTAAATAATAAGTGTTGTAAATATTATCAGTATTTAATAATTCGGACTCGTCTATTATTTCTATTTTTAATTTTTCAAAGTCAATACTTGTAGTGTTTTTATATAAATTAAATAAATCAATTTCTTTTGATTTTAATATTATATAAAATTTTTCTAGATCAGATAAATTAAAAAACTTTATTATTGAAGGAAAAAGAATATTAATTACCAAATCAATATCTTTACTAGTAGATAATGTTAAAACAAAAGTTATTTTCATTAATTTATAAAAAAAAGTTTTTTTAAATATTAATAAAAATAATTTTTAAAGTAATAGAATTACATAAAATCTTCATCATCACTAGATTCATCTGGTTGAACTGATCTTTTATTAAACATACGGTTGATGAATTCATTACCATCATCGTCAGATTCAGTATCACATTCAGTTTCAGATTCAGTATCACATTCAGTTTCACAATCAGTATCACATTCAGTTTCACATTCAGTATCTTCTTTAAGAAGACGATCTCGGCACGAGTGAACTGATTTTATAACCTCGTTATTGTTTGACTTGAACTCTGGAGAAAATCGAATTTGTGATTTATCTGTAACGAGAGAACTATTCACAAGTTCTTCCATAATACTAACACATAGATTTGTCCGCTTGCGCATATTCTCTTTCTTTGGTGGTGGAAACATAATAGAACCACCCGCTTTATCACCTATAAATTTTTTAGAAGTACAGGAATTCTTTAATTGTTTTGTCTGCTTAAACCATGTCTTGGCATCATCTTTAGATTTGAAACCACTAATAGCAATCTGTGTACCAGTGTCAGACTTTTTGGATTCGAAAGTATATGTGATAACATCAAGTTCATCTGTAGCATCAAAACCATTAAATGATACCATATCAATTTCCAAATTATTATGTTTGATACCTTTAACCGGTTTCTTCTTTTTACTACCGGATTGAGTTGCTTTACGAGCAGCTCGTCGTGAGTTCTTGGAATTAGTAAAAGTAGTACGTGGTGCTTTCTTTTTCTTCAGTGGGGTAGCACCAATTTGAGCTTCTGCGTATTGACACTTTTCCCAAATTTTATCTTCTAGCTCCTGCTTTTCTCGCGCTTCTTCTGCGGCAAGTTTAACAGCTTCCTGTTCAAGTTTACGATTGATTTCAATTTGTCTCTTAGTTTCAGCAATCTCCTTTGCATTGTCAAGTTTCCATTTTTCAGCACGAAGGTTCCTCTCATTTTCTTCCTCAATAAGTCGAAGTCGAGTTTCTTTTTCTTCTTTTTCCTTTAGAATACGAATTTCTTCTTCGCGTTGCTTGATTTCAGTTTCAATCATTTCAGGACTCTTAAACTCAATATTACCTGTAGAATTCCTTGATCCCACATATTTGTAATCGTCCTTCTTGAGAATTATGTTTGCGATAGTCATCTTAATTTCACTAAAGCGAGTGTTAAGTTTGTCTCGTGCTTTGTACATAGCATCAAGTACCGACTTTTTTTCATCTCTTGTAGGAGTACGAATAAAACCTTTTTCGTCAGGTTCTTTGGGTGTCACAATATCAATATGCTTTGCTTTGGCATCCGCATATTGTTGACGAAGAATAGTAATTTCATCAATATACATAGAAGCTTCTATATCATCTGCTGATTTTTTAGTTTCTTGTACACTAGTGTTTTTCTTGAAACATTTCGATATATCCATATAATATGTGTTATAATGTCGTCCTTGTTTACAGTTACACGCACCTGATGTTTCAGTAGCAGCACGGCATCCTCGCTCCTCGTAAAATTCGGCAGGAAGAACAAGAATATCTGCTACTGCCCCGTACTTGCTCTTTGGACACATAAAAGTAGGAAGGAAAAGCATAAAGGTGAGACAAATATTATCAATTACGCAATCTTCTGAAGGACCAAAAAAAATCTTTGGCCAATGTGAACCAACATGACGTTTCCTACACCTTTCGTTTTCACACTCACAAAAGTTACGACGCGACCAAATACCGGCAGTACGAGAAACCTTTAACCACTTTGTAACAAGTTCCCAAGGAATTTCTTTGAAATTACCAGAATCAATTAGTTCAAGAATATAAGCAAACTTTTCCTTGCTAATATAATCTTCTTCAGGTTTATGCCGAGGACGATCTACAGAAAAACCATCAAGTTTCTTCTTCTTGTTAATAAGGCGATCCATTGACCTAGCTTGTCGCTGAATGCGTTCAAGTTTGATACGTTCTTTTTCACTAAAACTAGTGAGTTGTTTAATACTCTTATACTTGAGTCCACAAGTTGGTAGTTGATTTTCAATCAGAATCCCTAGAACACGATGCTGATTTACTGCGTTCATTTCAGTCAGTTTTTCAACTTTCGTAATAATAAGTGGGTCGACAGAACCAGTCTTTCGAGCATATGCCTTAACCTGATCCTTTACCATATTAATCTGTCCAATTTTAAGTTTGTCTCGACGTTCTTGATAATGCTTGATATCATCTGATGAAACAAGAACTTTACCTTCCTGCATTTCTAGCCACATCTCGCAAAGTATTTCTTGATGTTCTGCAAGTTTCTTGAATATTATACCAAGAACAAAATCAACTGGGAACATCTGATGCTTGATAAGTTGTGCTACAATGATTCGATACTTGAGGGTACTCACGCGACCTTTTCCGTAGTGCATCTTCTTACAATGCTTACGAGTACACTCGCAATAAATCCTAGGTGTAGTAGAACAGTTATCGCCGAGATCAACACTTGGTTGTGACATAAAAATTAGAAATTTCTTAACATCATCAATCGTCTTGAGATGATACTGTTCTGGAATACTAGAAGATCCAGACAGCATCTTTGATAAAATATCTCCGAAGATTTTGTCACTAGTACGTCCACTCTTAAGAGTTATAAGTGGATCTGAATGTGTAGGATTACATACAATTCTACTTGCAATGTCTCTTGCTTGAATAGAACTTTTTCTAGCAAATGTACTTCGCATCTGTTCAGTCTTAAGAACTTCATCGACCTTTTTCTTGTAGAACTTGTATGCCGTTATAAGATTTATACTATCACCATCTCGTGTAAATTCTTCTGGGTAAATAAGGTGAATACCTGGACAGTTTGATGGACAAGAACCTTCAGACGCGTTTGGTGTATGACATAGTGGACGCTTCTTAGATTCCGCGTCAAGAGAATGTTCATGATAACCATGCTTATGAGTACACTTTGTACGATCATCCATTATGCCTTCATTTGTCTGAAGTTTTGCTAGACCATTCTGAAAACACCAGTAAATCCAACCAACACAAACTTTTTCCCAAGAATATCCATCTTTTCCCTTGATTGTCATAGGTGCCCAGACGATAGTAGTTCCCTTTTTGTAAGGAAAGAAAATACTATACATATACTTTATCTTTACACCTTCTGCTCCAAATTCTGCCTTATTAATAGGAAGTTCCCATACGCCATCGGGTTCACCGAGAACTTCGATAGGACTGTCTCTATACTTTTTTACAGAATGGTTAAATGGTTTCAGATGCTCTTCAACTGTTGGACGGTATTCTGTTTCCTGAACAAACTGTGAAAAATAGAGACTCTGTCTTTTTGAATGAATATAAATCTTGTCCCATTCTAGAACAGAATCAATATATTCACCCATCTCACGATCTTCACTAAAAGATACTTTTAGATTTTCAAGATAAGTATGAACAAGAATTTGTCCAAATTCCTTGTTCAGTGTAGCATCCTTCCTCTTTTGCCAAATACCGAGCACAAAAGAAGTACTCTTTCCAGTGTTATCAAAAACAGGAAGTCGTATCACATTATAGGAATCGGTTGACTTGAATACTTGACTCCCTTGATAGTAAATATTTCCATTAGAGATAGTACACTTGAATGATTTTTCAATAATATCTGGAAAAATTCGCCGTTCTAGAAAGTAGAATGGTGAATCTTTATATATGTGTTCCTTCCGTACAGATTGTGTTTTTCGTACAGATTGTGTTTTTCGTACAGAATGTGTGGCATGGAGTGTCTTCCGTACAGAATGTGTGGCATGGAGTACATTTTGCCTGGTGCAAGTTAAATTGTCAATAGATGCTTCCGGTGTGAAAGAGGACATGTAATAGATTATTCATAGATAATATAAAGATATTAATATTTCAATTTTTTATAATCGTTGTATAGTATCACCAATTTTTTTCTTTGCTTTTATTATTAACCATCCATTAATATTATTATCTTGTAGTATTTGTAAAAGTTCAATAATACGTGTAGAATTATTATTTAAACTATTATCTAAAATACTTTTTAATTCTAGAATATCCACATCAACAGGTGTATCTATTATATTATATTTTATTACTTTATCTATAATTGGTTTATATTTATAATGTTCATTTAAATTATTTTTCTCTAAATTAATCCATAAATATTCAGGTAATTGTGATAAATTTACTTTTTGTAGTATATATTGTTTTACTTTACGTGTGATAATATTATTATTTTTTTCAATAAATCTTACTTGAGTACGGGGGTTCGGCAATAGTTGTCTCCATCCATCTGCTAATTCTTTTTGAGATATTAATTTAACTATTTTTTTTTCGTATGTAATATTTACATCTTTTAAATATACACATTCAGAAGTATTATTTTTAATAAAAGGTGTTAGTATTTCCATTTGTTTATTATATCTATTCATTATAAAGTATAATATACTATTTTTTTAAATAAAATTGATTTAAAATATATATAAATTATATAGATATATATTTTAATGGATTCTGAATTAATTAAAGATTTAAATATTACTGAAATTATTGATTGGTATAATAATAAATACATAAATCCCCGTACAAAAAGAAAAATAAAAGAAAAAGGTAAACTTTATGAATTTTTTAAAGATAAGTATGAGAAAATTTTTCCAAATGATATTAATTTTTTTCAAGCTGATCATATAGACCCTGTTAGTTTAACTGAAATATGGGTAATTAGAAATAATAAAAAAGAATTTGTATATCCTGATTATGAAAATTTACTATTATATAAAGATAAAAATGATATTGTTAATTGTTTTGAAAAAGATACAATTAACTATTTTATACATCATAAAATTAATATTCATCCTGTTACATCAACTGAAATACCACAAGAAGTTTTAAATATTATTGAGTATAAAGAAATTATTATAAATAAAACAATTGAACATCTTGCATTAGATGTTTTTCAACTATTTAATAATATATCTGTTTTCGTAGATCATAAAGAATATATAAAATTATCAGAAGATAAATTAAACAAGTTATATTATGAAACTTTTGAGTTTTTTCATCAAAATTTACCAGAAAATAAAATAAATACAATTAAAGAATTAGGTAAAGATAAAAATATAGAAATTTATGAAATTAAATGTGAGCAATTTACTGAAAAAATATTTGAAGACAAACAAAAGTTTATATTAGATATTTTTAAATTTTTATTAGATTTTAAAGACGACGATGTTAAATTAATGACGTATTATATAATTTTAGGTGGACTGAGTTTATTTATACCAAAAATAAAAACAGATTATCCTGATTTTTGTTTTAATTTTTAAATTATTATAAATATATATTTTATATATATTTATATGTGTATATTAAAAACTTTATTATGTAAAAAAAAAATGTATGAAACAAATGAAAATCAAGAATGTCCTATATGTTTTGAAAATTTAACAGATACTAAAAATATTACTTTATCTTGTCGACATACTTTTTGTATTTCTTGTTTACAAAAGGTAATGAAAGATTTTATTAAATTTAACAAAACTTGTTATTGTCCTTTATGTAGAAAAGATATTTGTAAAAAAGACATATCTAATATTTTTAAAGAATGGTATTTATATAAATGTATACCTGAACATTGGATACAATCTAATATTGTATTATATAAAAAAATATATGTTAAATCATTGAAACAAATAAATTATAATAATAATATTAAAGTATTGTTACCATTATATAAACATAACAATATTAATCAACAATTATTTTTTTATTCGGAAAAAATATTTTCTTTACAGCAATGTCCATCTGTATCTGAAAATCTTGAAAATTATTTTAGTGTTTTTTATATTGGTAATTTTAATTATAATATAAAATGGAAAAACTTTTTAAAAAAGAATTTCTTAAAATTTACTAAATGTACTAATAATGATATTTATAGGAACTATCAAAATAGTACAACTAAAATAAGATTTTATATTAAAAATATGGATAATATTATTACAATTAATAGATTAAATCAAACAATTGAAAAAGGTTTTAAATTTTATAATCAACCATGTTGTATTTTATTTGATACATACATATTGTATGTAGAAAATAAATATTATTTAATAAATGAAATTCATAAAATTATGTATATTTAATTTTTTTAATAATCACCCTAATCCTCATCTTCATCATCATAATCTTCATCATCATAATCTTCATCATCATAATCTTCATCATCATAATCTTCATCTTCATCTTCATCTTCATCTTCCTCGCCCTTTACCATTGCTTTTTTCTTGAAGAATGCAAAATAAATAATGATTCCAATTATAATTAAAGCAACGACCACTATAGCAACCCAAATCCAAATAGACATTCCTTTCTTTTTCTCATCAGCTTTCTTTTTCTCAGCAGCTTTCTTTTTATCATCATCTTTGTTTTTAACTTCTATATTACTTGTTGTACCAATTATATCAATATTATAATCAGTAACACCTGTTTCACCAGTACCACCTGTAACACCAGTTTCACCACTAACACCCGTTTCACCAGTACCATCAGTAATACCAGTACCACCAGTACCATCAGTAATACCAGTAACACGAGTACCACCAGTACCATCAGTAATACCAGTTATTTCCGGTAGTTTTTTTTGTAGAGCTATTAATATTTTATTAATTCTATCTAATTTAGCCTTAGATTTAGGTTTTTCTACTATTGCTTGCTGCAAAACTGCTTTGTGATTAGCAGTACGTTGTGCTACAGGTATAGCATTAACTTGTTTTTCATTGGAAATAAACTGATCTAATTTTGTTTGGGTGCTTATTTGACTTTCACTGACAACTTCTAATAATTTATTTGTACATTTTGTAATTTCAGCTTGACAATCTTTCATTGTTGAACAGTTTGTATTAGGACTACAAGTATTTTTTCCGATTTCATCAATTAAACTATTTATAAAAGTAAGGAATAGTTGTTCTAATTCAATTATGTCTCTTTCATTAGTAAAATCACTTTCTTGTTGTGTAGTCATAATTTTAGACCAAATACTAATATAGGAATCTCTTTTTACATCGACATTATATTTATTTATTTTTGCTGCCCAATCACTATTAAATATTCCTTTGGCTGCCTGTTCTGCTTTAACTGAATTATTATAGTTGCTATATAATGATGTATTACCATTGGATGGGTCTAATTCTTCTTTTATTTTATTCATTAAATCTGAGTTACTTGTATCTTGTGTTAAAAGTGTCTCATAATCTAAAATAGCAAGTCCAGACATAGCTAATTTTTTACCAATGGTCCTTCTTAATGATTCAATGGCTGTACTTATTCTAAATAGTGGTGTATCAACTGATGATAATAGTGCTACATTAAATCTAGTATCTGAGTATCTATTCTCTATTTCTTCTTTTTTATCATTATAATAATTTGTTAATGATTTAATATCATTATCGATTATCATAAATTTTTCAAGTATAGTAATCATTTTAATTTTTTCTCTATTAGGATCAAGTTTAGTTTCATAAATCATATCTTTACTTTTATCCTTAAATACAAATTCTCTTTCTTCGTTGGATAAATCTGATACTTGTTTTAAAGCCGCATCAAAATGTGCTAAAAATTGTTGACACTTTAAATAAATATTTTTAACACTTTCCTTTTCTGTTTCTGTACCAAAATTACCCTTAATAAAATTATCTACATTATCCCTTTGTATTACATTCGGTAATTCTTTTATTGTAGCAGTTATTGGACCATTTGGTGAATAAGCATTTTCAGTTTCACTCGGAATATAAAAGTATCTAATAATCCAACCTTTTAAATCATCACTATTAAAATTTTCATAATAATTTTTGCTTGAAGAAAATGCTTCTACATTTTTAAATGGTTCAGTATATTCTAATAAATAAAATGGTAAACTACTAATTCTATGTGATATTTCTCCACTTGATAACGCTTTTCCTATAACATCTTTAAGACTATCTTTTGTTAATTTTTTATGAACTTGTAAATATGCTTCTCCTATTTTTAATTTATTATCTTTTAAATTATAAGATTGTACATCAATATTATTAGAAGTTGAAAAGGGTGTATTAACTGATTCATCAACTATAAAATCAGGTGTTGTAGGATTACTGCCCGTACTATCAGTATAAATAGTTGAAAAATAAATTTTTGTAAATAAATGATTAGCAATATTAATTTCATTCCCCTCAAAAAATTTATTAGTTATTCCAGGAAACTCAGTATAAATATCGTTTATAAAAGTTTGAAAGTCTTTCTCATTTCTATCAGGTATTATTTTAAAATTAGTATCACTTAGTTGTATTTTAAATATTATAAATGGTCTTCCATCAATTGTAGTACTATTGTCACTGTCTTCAATATCTTTATTAAAATAAGACTCTATTTTACCCCTTAAGATTTTCCTTAATTCTGATATAAAGTCAGAGCTGTCAGTTACAACTGATGTAATACTATTAAATTCGGTTCTACTTGACTTTAATATTTCTAACAATTTTTCTAAATTATCTACTGTATTTAATTCAAATACAATATTAAAAAATTTTTGTGGTCTTATTATTAAATCTACTGTTTTTGTGGAGTCTGCTTTGAAAATTGAAATTGGAGTTCCAACTGTATTTTTAACTGTGGATAAATTTCTTAGATATCTAGGTAGATTTATAAATTCATTACTATCAGATAGATAGGGACCATTAGGTTCAGAATCAATAAATACCCATCTATCATTTATATATGTTAAAGTTACACCACTATTTATGGCTTGAAATGTAAAATTTGAATATACTGATTCTGGTGGTTCATCTACATAACTACGAGTACCTCCCTTGTTAACACTCATATACGCTCCTCTAGTTCCTATTCTTTGAAACTTCACAGGACCTTTTACTAATGATCGTTTGTTCTCCTTATTACCTAGTTTATTCAAAAGATTATTTTGTGTTGACATTGATTCAGTGTAGTTATCTGTTGGTTTTAGTTCTATAATTAAAGTTTGTTTTATTTGGTTTGTGTTATATTGATCAAACTTTTTTTTAATGTCATCCTCAGCTAAACCTTCTACTAAATCTTTCATATGTCTAATGACAAAATTTCTTTCCTTGTCAGGGCCAGAGAGGTAAGTATGTAAATACAACTTTTTTGGCGCTGTTGCACCATCATCACTGTAGTAATGAAAATATTTAGAAGCACCATCATTTATAATAGTGTTTACTAATTTTATATCCTCTAAATTTTTAGACGAAAGTAATAAACCTCTTTTTTTATAAATACTTGCAGTAAGTGTTGAAGCAGTTCCTTCTATTATTGACTCGCCTGATAATCCTTCCCTTAACTCTTCACTTGCAGCCATAATTGTTGGTTCGAGTGTTGTTGCTTCCCCTGATGTTTGAGCTTTGTGTGTTACTAATATATATCTAGATAATGAAGGGAGCCATAATATTACATTATGTTTTTGAGTTCCTAGTCCTATTTCACTTGGTAATAAACTACTTGTAGCTTGTACGTCTGATTCTGTTTGATAACCAGAACCTTGTAAAACATTATTTAAATCTATTTTACCATTATTAAAATAATAACCATCAGATTTATCAAATTTTTTAGTATTGCCGTCAGGATTTACCGTACTACCATCAAATCTATAATCAATGTCTTTATACAAAATACCAAAAGTTAGTAAACCTTTATCTGAACCAAGAAAACTAAATTTTCCAAATATTTTATCTTTATAATGAGTACCAATTGTAGGAGTAATCATACTTTCTCCATAAGTAATTGTATAGTTATCTTCACTCATTTCAGAAGGAATTCGATATTCTAATTCTTCTAAATAATACACGTGTGTCTCTTTTAATTTAAAAGGTGGATCAAAATAAGTTTTTGATAAAAATATACCGGTATTTGTAGGTTCAACACCCATACTTATTCTGCCTCTAAAAGAAGAAGCAGTTACTTTAGCTTTTAAATCTTCATCAATGTCACAAGATAATGCCCAACTATAACCTATCTCTGGAAGAGTCATTGTTTCACCTCCCATAAGTTCTTTAAATTCATCAAAAGATGCAAAGCTTCTTTCATCTAAAAGTAAATGTTTAATACTATTTGTTTCATCATCATCATCAGGAATATAAAATTCTAATGCTTTATGTTCAGGATATTCATCCTTTAAGCTTCTAGTTGGATCTTGTAATTTAAGATATACGTCGTCTTCTGTTACACCATCAATTTCTGTAGCCATTTTTGTAACAAACCTTGCTAATTTTTTTGCGTAGTGTAAACCCTTTGATGTACAAAATTCTTCATTCTCTTTACTATTATTACTTTTTTCATAAAAAAATTCTCTACTTGTTAATAGTAATGCAGCCCTATTATCAGCTGTTTTAGCATATAATTTAATAATTGCGGTTTTAGGTCCAGATGTATCAATAACTAGTTTAATACTCTCGTCATATTGGTTTGTATAAATTTTAACATCACGATTATCTTTAGTAGCATCATTCCACTTTTCATGTAAATATTCGCCGTTTAAATTACTGAATAAATTAGAATTAAGCAAACCTTTGTTTTTTATATAACTTACATCAAATCCATCTAAATACACATTATCAACTGATAAACATTGAGAATAAGTTTTCTCTCCGTTTAAAAGATTATCACCGATAACAAATGTTTGTACCACATCACCATAATTACCACAAGTATTATTTTGTAAAATAGCACCGATATTTATAGTATCTGCTGTTAAATTATCAAAATTAACTGTATTTGAACAATTTACGGTAACAGATTCTGCAACATGAGTAAAATAGGCATTTTTAGTTGTTTCTTCTGATTTTATACCGCTGTGACAATTTGAATCAAATAAACTTGAATTAAATAATGTATTTTCTATAGTGACAGTCTCTTTTCTTTGCCCCCCCTCGGGTCCTCCAAAATCATTAGCCGCATCCGCAAAAGTATTAATTTTAACTCCGTATAAACCATTGTTTCCGGTATCTGAACTTAACATAGTATTCCAATTAGCTGGAATATCAGATGTATTTTTTATATCGAGCAAATGTACATTTATCTCATAATCAGAAAAATTACCTGTTGTTATGCGTCTGAAGTGTTGTAAAGATTTTTTCATATTTTCATATTTGCCTGTTCCCTCAAGTTGTTCCTTTTGTTCTTCTAATTTTAAATATGCCTCACTATAAGTCATATTTGTTCCAATAATCTTTTCTGTTGGTTCTTTCTTCATATTGGTTAAAAAATCAGTTTTTGACGTCCAATCATTATTCATTTTAGCTAGAAAAGAATCAGCTTCGTGTCCAGACATTAATCCATAATTATGAGAAAATAAATATGATGTATGATTTATAAAATCAAAATATTTACTTTTGTAAGAACCACTTGATGTATCATCTGTTACAGTTTTTACATCACTTGATGTTGTAACTACTAATGGTGTTAAATGTGTAAAATACCAATTAGTACATAATCTAACTCTTAATAATTCATCTATATCTAAAGGAGAAGTTGTAAAAATAGAAGTAGTATTTAAATAAGTTAGAATATTTGGAATAACTAGCTGCTCTTTAGTTATATTACAAGTTTTTTTAGTGGATAAATTATGATTTGGTCCGTGAATTGAATTAACACACTTACACATTGAACTACCAAAATATAATTGTTTATCAGCATCTGATAAAGGTCTGTACGTAAATTCTGAATCAATAATATAATTTTTTATTGATAATTCTCTTATATACTTATAAGTTAAAAGTTTTTTTAATTCCTTACTACTGTCGATTCCACTTAACATTTTTTTAAATTTTTTTAATAAATTTGTTAAGTCGTCCTCATCATAATATTTATTCTTTCCTAAATGTCTTGCCCCTAAGGTTATAGTTAAAATATGATCTACTATTACTTCTATTTTTGTATCATCCCCGCTATCACCTAAATCTAATTTATCTAAATTTAATAATATTTTTTCGTGGTCGTAAGTTTCACTCGCTATATTTTCATATGATTTTATTCCTAATTGTTTAGCATAATACTCAGCATAATTAGCACCTTCTATTCCAGCATTAGATATTTTTGAATTAGGAATTTTATATTTATCCATTAAGATATCTAATGCTTTTATAACTTTTATTCTTGATTCATTTTCAAGATAAATATTTGATACTTTTCCATCAACAAATTGTTCTATCCAAGAATTATCAATAGTTTTATCTTTATACGGTGGAAAAGGACCCGGTTTTGAAGGTTCCGATTCTGAAAGTTCCGATTCTGAAAGAGTATAGTCAAAAATAAAACCTACTAAAAAATCACTAGAGGTGTAAGTTTCTTCATTACTAAAATCTTCAATTTCTTCACCTTTAAATAGTGTAGATGATATTAAATTTTTATCTCCACCATCTATACCTTGTGAATCCATACCATTTACATAATATTTAATACACCTAGGATTATCAAAATCTCTTATCCAGTTACCATTATATTTGAAACATTTATTATTATAAATTTCTCTTCCGCATATATCATTCATATATATATTACACATACTAATAACACCTATATCCCTACCTTTTAATGAGTCAGTGTCAGGTAAGTCTTTACTTATTTCTGAACTATTGTAAAAAGCATCAATATCTTCATCTTGTATTGTAAATGGTATACCATAACTCATAATCTTTGAATTAGTAACATATGGGGCATTATCAAATGCCACATTATCAATATAATTTGCCACACCTGGCAATTCTATAAAAATAGTTCTATTCAAGTCATCCTGATAACTTGTACTTGGTTGTACAGCTCCCGCCTTCAACATCGTAATTGGGTTTTTATTAGCACTTTCTCTATACGAATTGTTAGTTTTACAATAAGCTTTTACAATATTATGTTTTACTAATTTACCATTTACTACTGTTTTTTGATTCATAAATATTTCGTATAGTTTTTTTTGTAGTAAAGTATTAGAATCATTCCCAGTATTGTCTTTATTATAAAAAGATCTTCTATCTCTATTTTCTTCTGTAATTAAAATATTTCCCATATTATATAATATTATATTATATATTAAAATTAATATAATGTTTTTTTTTTTTTATATAGTTTAATATAATGTTTAGTGAACTCGTTAATAATTCAAAAAAAATCAATAAAAACATTGAACCTTTTATAGGAAATAAAACTAAATCAACCTTTAATCTTATATCTGATAAAAGTATTTCAGAACAACTGGATATTTCTAACGATCAAAGAAATGAATTAGAATCTAGTTTTATGAATAATGTACAGACAAATATAAAAGTAAAAAATAGTACGATGGCTAGTTTAAAAGTAGCGGCTGAAAATAATTTTATATTAAAAAATATTAAATGTACCGGAACAATTAATATCGGTAATGTTTTACAATTTGGGGATGTATCAGTATCAAGTCAAACAGTAAGCCAAAATAAAACAGAAAATAATGTAAAAACAGATATTGATATTGCGGTAAGTCAAACTATGGAACAACAAATGCCTGATATGGGACCTTTTCTTGATCATCAAAAACAAAATTTAGAAAATTTTTATAAAGGAACATCACTAGATTACGCTGAAGTAGGAAAAGCGGCCAAAAATGCGGCTAAAGGTGCTAAAGCTACAGGAGTAGGAAATAAAAGCAATTCTACTGTTAATATAACGGATAATACAAATGTATCAAATGCTGTTGGTATTACTAATGATAGTCTAAACAGCACTAAAGTTACCAATGAAAATACAATGATGAATACGATGGAATCAGAAAATAAAACTTATATTTCGGATGTTATACTTGCTACAAATAATTTTGTAGTTGAAGATATTGTGTGTGGTAATTTTAATATAGATTCGGTTAAACAAATTGCTAAGGTTACTGCGAATATTCAAAAAATTATTCAAAATATGAATAAGACTGAAATTATTCAAAAATTTGCTAGTACCATTGATAATGTGTTTAAAGGTGCTAAAAATGAGTTAAAAGGCGAATTCGAATTAGGTTATGATAATTTTGTTGAAAAAAGAATAGAACTATTAAATAAGGAAAAGTTTGGAAATACTAAAATGGAATATAAAGATTTAGAACCAATGAGGAACACTAATGAAGATTTACTCGCGTCAATAGATCCATCCACTTGTTACGTTGCAGAAAATTGTAGAACAGGTGATTCGAGAATAAATATGAAAAGCGACGGTAAGGATAGATTAAAGAAAAAAGGTTCAGAGTGGGTTACTTTGGCTGGACTACAAGGATGTACAAACACTATCAATACAAAGGATAATATGGGACAACATGAAAAAAAATTATGTGCCGAACCACTTGCAGATGATGCTGCTGCTACTTCTGCTAATGAAGATTTACTCGCGTCAATAGATCCATCCACTTGTTACGTTGCAGAAAATTGTAGAACAGGTGATTCGAGAATAAATATGAGAAGCGACGGTAAGGATAGATTAAAGAAAAAAGGTTCAGAGTGGGTTACTTTGGCTAGACTACAAGGATGTACAAACACTATCAATACAAAGGATAATATGGGACAACATGAAAAAAAATTATGTGCCGAACCACTTGCAGATGATGCTGCTGCTACTTCTGCTACTGATACTACCGCTACTACTTCTGCTGCTGATACTACCGCTGCTACTTCTGCTACTGATACTACCGCTGCTCCTTCTGCTACTGATACTACCGCTGCTGTTGGTATGTTAACAGCAGAAGATATTACTGGTGAAATTACTAAAGAAAATCACTGGAATAATAAATATAATTTTTTTGTTTCAGAAGATGAATGGGAACAAGGGATGATTGCTCGTGGTGATGTTCTTGACGGGATAGAGACTGCTACTTTAGCTGCAACTGCTTGTGATGATTTTGAAACTCAAGTTAGAATAAAAACTCAATATCCAGATTTTAAACCAGCTGCACTTTGTGATAGTGTAAAGGATAAAGAACCGACTCAAAAACCTGATGACAGTATTTTTCCACAAATAGTGCCATTGGATCCGACTCCTTCAATTCCATTAGTACTTAACCCGCAGCTTCCTCCACCATCTGATTTAGAAAATTCTGAACTAATTCAACTAAAATTAGAAGAACCAACAAATTCTACTAGTGATAAATTAGAAGAACCAACAAATTCTACTAGTGATAAATTAGAAGAACCAACAAATTCTACTAGTGATAAATTAGAAGAACCA
>Ga0209119_1000092_pt1 | contig 89919 bp, 81 predicted proteins | sample COG_03_FD_184747 | JGI IMG/M metagenome (GOLD analysis project Ga0209119, IMG submission 184747) | Pelagic Microbial community sample from North Sea - COGITO 998_met_03 (SPAdes) (version 2) | ecosystem: Environmental > Aquatic > Marine > Neritic zone/Coastal water | place: Helgoland, sampling...
TCATAAACCTAACAATTCTTTTATCTCTTCAGAAGTGGATATTGTTTTAGTTTCTCCTTGTTGTACTTCTAAAATACTTTGCTTAATTCGTTCTATCATTTCAGTATTAAAGTACATGTCACCCTCACTTACAGCAGTCAAAACATAAGATTTATCTTTCCCTCTCTGAACAATAATATGTTCTCCTTGATCTACTTTTTCAAAGTAGTGTTTTTGATTTTGTCTAAATTCTCTACTGCTTATTACTAACATGTTTTTTGTTTTTTGTGTACCAATATGGTGCAAATATAGAATGTATAAAGGAAATAACCAAACAATGTTCCATTCTAGCTCAATTGATGAAACATTTCTGTCTGTTTACATAAATTTTTCATATCCTTATTTCAGTACTTTTCTTAGTCCTTTTAAATCTATCTAAATACCGATTCTTGATTGTTTAAGTTGGGTTAACCTTTTGAAGTTAAGTCATCATTTTTTTTAGTTCCGCGAAGTCAGAGACTTTGCTTGCGGGTTTTGAATTTTAATTTACTCTAAGATGACTTATGTAATAATCTGAAGGAAATCGCAAAAAATTTATATCTGAATTTAATATTTGAGTAACGTCCTTCCACGTAACCTCTCTGTTTAATTTTTCTTTTAAACTTTTTGAAAAGACAATTTTATAATAATAATTAATGCAAATAAATAACGCTGTTACTGCTTTTATGCTATTATCTAGGTTCGCCTCTTTGTAATAATTGCTCCTTTGGTGTTTAATACTGTTGTGCATAGTCCACCAACTAGGTGTCTTGTCCTTGTTCCATGAATCCCATGGTTTAACCTCTGTAAATGAGAAACCAATATTTATTTTTTCATTAATAAGATTGGGTAATTCTTGTTTTATTATTTTTTGGTACTCATTAATTTTTCTAGGTTTATGCGTGTCATCTAACTCAAAGCAAATCTCTTTTAAAATAACATCAATTTCAGAGCAACTAGAAAGAATAAGTCGAGTCAATTCAATTGAATGCGTATTTAGATTATCATCTGAAAAATCAATATATCTTGAAATTTTTTTTAAATCAGATTCTAAGGCACAGAAATAATCCCAATAACGCATCGAAATATTTTCTTTTTCATTCTTCATTTATTCAAATAGTGGCTAACGTTTATGTATAAGATTAGCAGCGCAAAGTCTCCCGACTCAAGCTGCGCAAAGTCTCCCGACTTTGAGCTTATATAACTTTCATAACTTTTCCGTTCAAAATTTTCCAGCTGCGCAAAGTTTCCCGACTCAAGCTGCGCAAAGTCTCCCGACTTTGAGCATATATGTTCTCCTCACTTTTCCGTTCAAAATTTATTTTAATACTTCATAATTTACATTTCATTTTATGTTTTTTGTGTTCCGCGAAGTCAGGAGACTTTGCCTTTAGATTTACATTTTAGAAAATAACTATTATCTTGTTAATAAAAAAGAATGGGGTGAACTTTAGACTTGAAATCTAATAATCATAAATTTAACAAAATAACAAGCGCCATCCAAATAAATTGTAGATTTTCATCGAATTTTATACGCTTTTTACAGAGGTAGCCAGTCCTTAGTAATTTGAATATAATTACTTAGTTTATCTCGCTTTTAGGCTGTTTTTGTGGGTATTTGGTTTCATTTTAGTATCAATAATAGAAATTTAGTTACATATTATAATCATTATTAACAGTGTTGTTTATAATGTATAACTATAGACTCATATTTGCAGCCTAATATTTAAGAACCTATTATGTGTGGAATTGTATGTGCATTTGATTTGAAACAAAAATCAGAAATTTTAAGACCTAAAGTGCTTGAGATGTCAAAAAAAATAAGACACCGTGGACCAGACTGGAGCGGTATTTATAGCGATGAAAAAACCGTGATGTCGCATGAGCGTTTGGCGATTGTGGACCCTGCTTCTGGAAAACAGCCGCTGTTCAGTGAGGATAAAAAACTTATTTTGGCGGCCAATGGTGAGATCTACAACCACCAAGACATCCGAAAACAATACGAAGGTAAATACAGTTTTCAAACCCAAAGTGACTGCGAAGTCATCTTGGCACTTTATAAAGACAAAGGTGTTGATTTTGTAGATGAGCTAAACGGGATTTTCGGTTTTGCGATTTACGACGTTGAAAACGACGAATACTTTATTGCCCGCGACCATATGGGAATCATTCCATTATATATTGGCTGGGATCAAAACGGCACCTTTTACGTCGCTTCAGAATTAAAAGCTTTGGAAGGAACCTGTTCTAAAATTGAGCTATTTCCACCAGGCCATTATATGTCTAGTAGAGACGGGAAGTTTGTGCAATGGTACAAAAGAGATTGGAGAGAATATGCCGCAGTCAAAGAGAATGAAACAAGTATTGCAATAATTAAAGAAGCCTTAGAGGCTGCTGTACACAGACAATTAATGAGTGATGTGCCTTATGGTGTTTTATTGTCTGGTGGTTTGGATTCTTCAGTGGTATCTGCAATAGCAAAAAAATATGCTCAAAAGCGTGTGGAGTCTGGCGATGAAACGGATGCTTGGTATCCGCAAACACACTCATTTGCGGTTGGATTAGAAGGCTCTCCAGATTTAGCGGCGGCACAAGTCGTAGCCGACCATATTGGAACCGTACATCACGAAATTAAATTCACTATTCAAGAAGGATTGGATGCGATTAAAGATGTGATTTATAATATAGAAACCTATGATATCACCACCATTCGTTCTTCAACGCCAATGTATTTAATGGCAAGAGTTATTAAATCTATGGGGATTAAAATGGTATTGTCTGGTGAGGGCGCCGATGAGATTTTTGGCGGGTATTTGTACTTTCATAAAGCACCAAATGCACAGGAATTTCACGAAGAAACGGTTCGTAAATTAGATAAGTTACACATGTACGATTGCTTAAGAGCCAACAAAAGTTTGGCGGCTTGGGGCATTGAAGGGCGTGTGCCATTTTTAGATAAAGAATTTATTGATGTTGCTATGCGCATCAACCCACAAGATAAAATGATCAATGGGGAGCGCATGGAAAAATGGGTCATTAGAAAAGCCTTTGAAGATATGTTGCCAGAAAGTGTCGCCTGGCGTCAAAAAGAACAATTCAGCGATGGTGTTGGCTATAGTTGGATCGACACTCTGAAAGAGGTTGTTGATAAGGAGATTTCTGATGAACAATTGGCAAATGCTAAATTCAGGTTCCCTATTCAAACACCGCAAAACAAAGAAGAGTTTTATTACCGTTCTATTTTCGAAGACCATTTTCCAAGTGATGCCGCTGCTTTAAGTGTGCCGCAAGAGGCAAGTGTTGCCTGTAGTACTGCTATTGCTCTAGAATGGGATGAAGCCTTTAAAAACATGAACGAACCTTCGGGAAGAGCCATTCTAAATGTGCATGATAAAGCCTACGACTAATAATTTTGAAAGCGTAAATAAAAGCTTCTGAAGCTCTTTTTATATTTTTTTAATTTATTCTAATATCACAATGCCCTTAAATTTGGTTTAAGGGCGTTTTTAGTGGGTTTAAGCCCGTTTTAATAAAACAGCCAATTGTTAATAATTTCACTTAAATTCCCTAAAAACGCGTTAAATTCCCTTAGAGTTTAATTATCTTTGTTTGGCTAAATGCGGTTTATTGCATTTAATTTAAACTAAATAATAGATTCAATAGAATGAGCGAAGAAAACAAAAAAAGTAGTTATTCAGCGGATAGTATTCAGGCATTAGAAGGAATGGAGCATGTACGCATGCGTCCGTCCATGTATATTGGAGATGTAGGTTTGAGAGGGCTGCACCATCTGGTGTATGAAGTGATTGATAACTCAATTGATGAAGCCTTGGCAGGTCACTGTGATAAAATCACCGTGATTATAAATGAAGATAATTCCATCACAACCGAAGATAATGGTCGTGGTATCCCTGTAGATATTCACAAAAAAGAAGGCGTTTCTGCTTTGGAAGTGGTCATGACTAAAATTGGTGCAGGTGGTAAATTTGATAAAGATTCTTATAAAGTTTCTGGAGGCTTACACGGAGTTGGTGTGAGTTGTGTGAACGCCCTTTCTGAGCATTTAAAAGCAACGGTTTTCAGAGATGGAAAAGTTTATGAGCAAGAATACGAACGCGGAAAAGCGATGTATCCAGTCAAACAAGTAGGGGAAACTGACCGAAGAGGAACGACGGTGACGTTTAGACCCGATCCGCAAATATTCACCCAAACTTTGGTGTATGTTTATGAAACTCTAGCGAGTCGTTTAAGAGAATTAGCGTACTTGAATAAAGGAATTACAGTCGTTCTTGTGGATCAAAGAGAAAAAGACGACAAAGGAGAATTTTTAGGAGAGACGTTTCATTCTACGGAAGGACTTTCTGAGTTTATCAAATATTTAGACAGTAACCGTGACCCTATCATGAAAAGTGTGATTGCTTTTGAAGGGGAGAAAAACGGGGTACCTGTAGAAGTTGCTATGATTTATAATACTTCTTACGCAGAGAATTTACATTCGTATGTGAATAATATTAATACCCATGAAGGTGGAACACATTTATCTGGATTCCGTCGAGGTTTGACACATACCTTAAAGAAATATGCCGATGAATCAGGGATGTTGGACAAACTTAAGTTTGATATTGCTGGAGATGATTTCCGTGAAGGCTTAACCGCTATTATATCGGTAAAAGTTCAAGAGCCACAATTTGAAGGACAGACCAAAACCAAGTTAGGAAACAGAGAAGTATCTGCTTCGGTGAGTCAAGCCGTTTCGGAAATGCTAACAAATTACTTAGAAGAAAATCCGGATGATGCTAAAATAATTGTTCAGAAAGTGATTCTTGCGGCGCAAGCCCGTCATGCGGCTCAAAAAGCCCGTGACATGGTGCAGCGTAAATCTGTAATGAGTATTGGAGGCTTGCCTGGAAAACTAAGTGATTGTTCAGAACAAGATCCTACAAAATGTGAAATTTATCTTGTTGAGGGAGATTCGGCAGGAGGAACAGCAAAAATGGGACGTGATAGAGCCTTTCAAGCGATTTTGCCATTAAGAGGAAAAATTTTGAACGTTGAAAAAGCAATGACTCATAAGGTTTTTGAAAACGAAGAAATCAAAAATATATTCACGGCTTTAGGCGTGACTATTGGAACTGAAGAAGACCCGAGAGCGCTTAATCTCTCAAAATTAAGATACCATAAAATTGTGATTATGTGTGATGCCGATATTGATGGTAGTCACATTGAAACCCTTATTTTGACCTTCTTTTTTAGGTATATGAAAGAATTGATTGAAAATGGCCATATTTATATTGCAACACCGCCTTTATTTTTAGTTAAAAAAGGCACCAAAAAAGAATATGCATGGAATGATGAAGAGCGTTTGGCGTTAATGAAACAATATGGTGACGGTGCAAAAATTCAACGCTATAAAGGTCTTGGTGAAATGAATGCCATACAACTTTGGGATACGACCATGAATCCTGAGTTTAGAACCTTACGTCAAATACAAATTGACAATGGAACGGAAGCCGATCGTATTTTCTCAATGTTGATGGGGGACGATGTACCGCCACGACGAGAATTTATCGAGAAAAACGCAATTTACGCAAATATAGATGCTTAAATAGAAAACCCCAAATCCTATCTATATGAAAAAAATAATCATTTTTTGTGGACTCCTTTTCGGAGCGAATGTGTCCACTGCTCAAGACCTTGGAAGTGTGCTGCTTGCTGCACAAGATGCCAATCCATTACTTGAAAACTATCTTAGTCCTGTAACAAAGGGTTTAATGAGTAGTATGAACGGTGGCTGGTACTCGACAGCAAAATCGCATAAAAAATTGGGCTTTGACATTACTTTTGGACTGAATGCAGCGTTTACGCCCGATAAAGATCAAATGTTTGATTTTATAGCAGATCAGTATAATTTTTTATCAGTTGCAGACGGAGAAACAAGTATTCCAACCGTTTTAAGTAAAGATGACAACAGTACAACTTTTGATGTGTCTTTGCCGTATCAAGGAAATAGCTTTAAAGTTGTTTCATTTGATTTCCCTGGAGGGATTGCAAAAGATTTGCCTGCCAATGCCACGCCCGCTCCTTTTGTGCAAGTTGGGTTAGGACTGCCTTTTAAAACAACAATTAAACTGCGCTATGTACCCAAAACGGGTTTTAGTTCCAAAGTAAATGCAAATTTAATCGGCCTTGGACTTCAACACGATTTGACGCAGTATCTTGGGCTTATTGGTAAGCTCCCATTTTCGGTATCGCTGTTTGGCGCCTATACCTCCACAAATGTCGATTACACGATTGGAAATACAAATACGTTAAGAGATGTGTCTGTAACAAATGGTCTCGCTGAATTTAAATTAAAGACCTGGACCGTTCAAGCCTTAGGCTCTTTAGATTTTAAGATTGTAACGTTTTATGGAGGGCTTGGTTTACATGGCGGAACGTCTAGTTTTGACATTAAAGGAAAATATGACCTAACATACTCGGTTATGTCCTCCGAGAATGAGAATATGGGGACGATGACAGAATCTGTTACAGATCCAATAGGTTTAAAATTTAAATCGACAGGAACACGCGCCACTGTAGGCGCTCGTTTAAATCTTGCCTTTTTCAAGATTTTTGCGGATTACACATTACAAGAATATAACACGGCAACTGTAGGAGTTGCATTTAGTTTTAGATAATAATTAGTGACATAAAAAAATAAATTAAAATGAAAATAACAGTAGTAGGTGCCGGTGCAGTAGGAGCAAGTTGCGCAGAATATATCGCCATTAAAAATTTTGCTTCCGAAGTCGTTTTATTAGATATAAAAGAAGGCTATGCCGAAGGAAAAGCAATGGACTTGATGCAGTGTGCATCTCTAAATGGGTTTGATACAAAAATCACAGGGTCTACGAATGATTACAGCAAAACAGCGAACAGTGATATTTGCGTCATCACGTCAGGGATCCCCAGAAAACCAGGGATGACTCGTGAAGAGTTGATAGGGATCAATGCGGGAATCGTTAAAACAGTATCCACAAGTTTGGTAAAGCAATCGCCAAACACGGTTCTTATTGTGGTGAGTAATCCAATGGATACAATGACGTATCTAGCTCATAAAGTGACCGGCCTTCCTAAACATAAAATCATTGGAATGGGTGGTGCTTTAGATTCAGCCCGTTTTAAATACAGATTAGCCGAAGCCTTAGACGCGCCGATTAGTGATGTAGATGGCATGGTGATCGGAGGTCATAGTGATGTTGGGATGGTGCCTTTAACATCGCACGCCACTCGAAACAGTATTAAAGTTTCAGAATTTATTTCAAACGAACGTTTAGAGCAAGTTAAAGAAGATACCAAAGTAGGTGGTGCGACCCTAACGAAACTTTTAGGAACCTCTGCTTGGTATGCGCCTGGCGCTGCCGTGAGTGGATTGGTTCAAGCGATTGCTTGTGATCAGAAAAAAATATTCCCTTGTTCGGTTTTATTAGATGGTGAGTATGGCTTGTCTGATTTATGTATTGGCGTTCCGGTTATTTTGGGTTCTAATGGTATTGAGGAAATCGTTGAAATCAAACTAAGTGACAGCGAAAAAGCACATTTACATACCAGTGCCGAAGGTGTAAAAAAAACAAATTCATTATTAGACGTATAAGTATATAGAAGCAGTGATTTGTGTTTCTCGCTTTAAAATAGCCTTAAAAATGCTCTTTTTATTGAAAACAAAAGAATCTATTGTCAAATCACATCGTAAATCATATATTTGCTCGTTTATAAAAAATTAATGCAGATTAAATTAATTCACAATGCAAAATAAAGGACTCGTAAAATTATTTGCCCTTCTATTTGGTTTGGTAAGTATTTACCAATTATCATTTAGTTTTAAAGCAAATCAAATAGAAGACAATGCTAATCAATTTGCGATTGAAAAAATAGCAGATACTGAAACCGATTATGACGCTAAACGCGCGCTTGAACAAGGCACGTATTTAGATTCATTGAAAAATGAAGAAGTTTATAATATCGGAATCGCTCAATACAATTTTGATGAAGTTAAGGAAAAAGCCATGAATCTTGGACTGGACCTTAAAGGCGGAATCAGTGTCATTCTTCAAATTTCTGTAAAAGATATTCTTGTTGGATTAGCAAACGAAAGTAAAGACCCAGTCTTTAGAAAAGCATTGAGTGATGCTGAAGAACTTCAAAAAGACAGTCAGAACACCTACTTAGAAGACTTTTTTGTAGCGTTTGAAGCGATCGAAGGTGACCATAAACTGGCGTCTCCAGATATTTTTGCCAATCGTACTCTAAGCGAAGAAATTACGTTTGATATGACGGACAATGAGGTAAAACCTGTATTGTCTGTTAAAATTGATGAATCCATAGTATCTGCTTTCGAAGTCCTTCGAAAACGTATCGATAAATTTGGAGTCACCCAACCAAACATTCAGCGAATTGGAAACTCTGGACGGATTCTTGTAGAATTGCCAGGTGCCAAAGAAATTGAACGTGTCAAAGGATTATTACAAAGTACAGCACAGTTAGAATTTTGGGATGCTTTTAAAGGAGAAGAGTTTGGAACTTTTATATTTCAAGCCAACGAAGTTTTAAAAGAACTTGTGGAAACGACATCAACAGAAGTTAATGTTGATACTCCAGAATCAACGGAAGATGCTATTTCTGATATCATTGGAGATACAGACGCAGAAACAGGGGATACTGGCGAAGTAAACCCATTAATTGATTTAATTCGTGCGCCAGGCTACAACGGAGGTCCTGTATTAGCGTCTTTTGAATTAAAAGACAAGCAACTGGTTATCGATTACTTAAACAATCCGCAAGTTCGTGCGCTCTTATCACCAGAACAACGCTATGCGAAATTTGTATGGGGAATTCCTCAAGTTCAAACCACGACGGGCGAAAATGCTCAGAACATTGAGTTGGTTGAATTATATGCTTTAAAAGGAAATAGAGACAATGAACCACCATTAAGTGGTGCTGTAATTACAGATGCGCGTCAAGCATACCAACAAAATGGAAGCCCAAGTGTGTCCATGCAAATGAACCTTAAAGGGGCTAAAGTATGGGAAGATATGACTGGGAATGCATTTAATACTGCTGGTCAAATTGCGATTGTTTTAGATGAAATCGTGTATTCAGCACCAGGGGTAACAACCGGGCCAATATCAGGAGGAAACTCTGAGATATCTGGATCATTTACTTTAAACGAAGCAGTCGATTTAGCAAACGTACTACGTGCTGGTAAACTTCCAGCGTCTGCGGATATCGTACAAGCAGAAGAGGTAGGGCCTTCATTGGGTCAAGAAGCCATTGACAGTGGGATGAAATCATTTTTAATCGCCTTAACATTGGTCCTTTTATGGATGTTGTTTTACTACGGGAAAGCAGGTATTTATTCTAACCTCGCCTTATTATTAAACATCCTTTTAATCTTCGGAATTCTTTCTGGATTAGGCGCTGTATTAACATTGCCTGGTATTGCAGGGATTGTATTAACGATCGGTATTGCCGTGGATGCAAACGTTCTTATATACGAACGTATTAGAGAAGAATTATTTAAAGGAAAAGGTTACAAAGAATCTGTTAAGGATGGATTTAGTAATGCCTTGTCGTCTATTTTAGATGCCAACATTACGACAGGCTTAACCGCTTTAATATTATATGTATTCGGATCAGGTCCCATCAAAGGATTTGCAACGACACTTCTAATTGGTATTTTAACGTCTTTATTTACGGCGATTTTTATCTCAAGATTATTGATCGACTGGCATTTGAGTCGTGGTGGAAAATTAGAATTTTCAACAGGAATGACCAAAGGTTTGTTTCGTTCTATTAATATTGAATTCCTTAAAAAACGTAAAATTGCGTACTTAATTTCTGGAACAATCATCATTGCAGGATTGGGATCGTTATTCACTACAGGACTGGATCAAGGGATTGATTTTGTTGGAGGAAGAACCTATACTGTTCGTTTTGCACAAGACATGAACACAGAAGAAGTTAAGACAGCAGTGAATGATGTGTTTAACAGTGCTGAGGTGAAAACAATCGGTAGTGCTAACCAGTTAAAAATTTCTACAAAGTATAAGGTTGATGAAAATTCAGCCGAAGTAGATCAAGAAGTTCAGGAAAAACTATACGGAGCTTTGGTGCCATTTTTGCCAGACGGAACAACGTATAAGCAATTTATTGATGCCGAAAATAATGTCGGTAAAATGTATGCTGGAAAAGTAAGTCCAACCATCGCGGATGATATTAAAAAATCGTCCATTTGGGCAATTCTAGGATCATTAATCGTTGTATTCTTATATATATTAATACGATTTAAGAAATGGCAATTTTCATTAGGTGCCGTAGCAGCTGTATTTCATGATGTATTAATCGTACTAGGGATCTTCTCTATTACTTGGAGGTTCTTACCATTCAGTATGGAAATCGATCAGGCGTTTATTGCCGCGATTTTGACGGTGATAGGATATTCCTTAAATGATACCGTGGTTGTATTTGATAGAATTAGAGAATACTTAAATGAGCATACAAGTTGGAAATTTGATAAAGTGATCAATAGTGCATTGAGTAGCACATTGAGTCGTACGTTAAATACCTCTTTAACCACTTTAGTCGTGTTATTAGCCATGTTTACCTTTGGTGCAGATTCTTTAAGAGGATTGTTGTTTGCACTTATTGTAGGGGTGCTCGTAGGAACCTACTCTTCATTGTTTATTGCGACACCAATCATGCATGATACATTGAAACGCTTAGATAAAAAAGAAGCATAAGACATTCATTATTTGATATTCAAAAAGCCGCTCATTGAGCGGCTTTTTTTGGTTTAATACTGAACATGTCACCCTTTAATTGGATACAATTGGATACAGAATGGATATAATTGGGCCTATCTGAAACTACTCTAGCAAAAGGATCTGGTAACGACGCTAAATATCACAGTACAGAGGTAGCATTATAAAACAACAGATGAAGAAGTCTATAAAAATTAGTTCTAAAAAATCAGCTCAACTCACTCAAAAAATAGCTGTAATTACGCTTCCTTAGACTTATACATAAACATAAAATACAACCCACAAAGTACAAAAGGAATGCTCAAAACTTGTCCGGTATTTAAACCAAATATCCAATCCTCACGAGAATCAATTTGTGCAATTTTGAACTGTTCTATAACCACTCTTACCGACATTAGGAGTACTAAAAACAGACCAAACAGAAAGCCGGTTTGGGTGCTTTTTTTAGTTTTCCAATACAGAAAAAATAATATTAAAAATACAAATACATAGCCAAACGCTTCATATAATTGTCCAGGGTGTCTAGGGATGTTGTCGAGTTGTTTGAAAATAATGGCTAAAGGAAAATCGTCTCCAGCTGCTTTTCCAATCATTTCAGAATTAAAGAAATTACCAACTCTTATAAATACAGCACCTAATGCGGAAGCAATGACCGCACGGTCGAGAATCCAAAGTACTGATTTTTTTAATATCTTTTTATTGTATAACCACATCGAAAAAATCATTCCGATGGCGGCACCATGACTTGCCAAGCCACGAAAGCCTGTAAATTCAAATCCGCCACTGAACTTGAAGGGGAGAAAAATGCTAAAAAAATCGTCCTTAAATAATTCTGGTTGATAAAAAATAACATGACCTAGACGCGCACCAATCATAATCCCTAAAACAGAATACATAAACAACCCATCTAATTTATCTTCTGACAAGCCTTCGTTTTTATATATCTTTTTCATCAGATACCAGCCAGTGATGAAAGCAGCCATCCACATAAGGCTGTAATAGTGAATTTTGAAATTCCCAAAAAGGGTGATGCCATCAGAAGCAGGATCCCATACGATTTGTAGCAAATACATAGTCATTTGTTTAGATTGTAAATATATACAATTGACGCGAAATTTAAGCCTAACGAATTTTTAATAAATCATGAGCGTTATTTTTTTGGAACAGGATCATACCCAGAACCTCCCCAAGGATGACAGCGAAAAATACGTTTTATACTTAGGTAGCCACCTCTAAATAATCCATGTGATTGTAAGGCTTCTTTTGTATAGTGAGAACAGGTAGGTTGAAATCGACATGTTGATGGAGTGAGTGGCGAAATAAAGTTTTGATAGAGCTTGATTAAAAACAAAAAAGGCGCAATCAAAATAGGTTTCATACTGCTTAATCTAAGATAAATGTAGTGCCGTCTTTGCCGTCTTTTAGTTGAATTCCGATTGCTAATAATTCATCTCTAATTTTATCAGAAAGTGCAAAATCTTTTTCTAATCTCGCTTCGTTTCGCATTCGTATTAAGAGGTCAACGGTGTCTCCTAGTTTTTGATCTTGGCTGTTAGAGCTGTCATTTTTCAATCCTAAAACATCAAACACAAACTGATGCATCACTTCTGTTAGCAAGGCCAAGTTTGCGGCATTAATAGCAGCTTTCCCATCCTTTATTTGGTTGATGAATTTCACAGCACTAAACAATTCTGCAATTAGAATAGGCGTATTAAAATCATCATTCATTGCAGTATAGCAATTAGATTTCCAAGCGAGAACATCAAATCCATTAGTGTTTTCAGTCGTTTCTACTTTGTCTAGTGTGGCAACTGCTTCCATCAATTTTGTAAACCCTTTTTCAGAAGCTAATAAGGCATCGTTACCAAAATCTAGAATACTTCGGTAATGTGCTTGCATCATAAAAAATCGCACAACTGAGGCTGAAAATCCTTTGGTTAATTTAGAGGTGTCTCCACTTAATATTTCTGCGGGCAAAATATTGTTTCCTGTTGACTTCGCCATTTTCTGACCGTTCAGTGTTAGCATATTTGCATGCATCCAATAATTGACAGGCGTGTGGCTGTGCCAAGCTTTGGCTTGCGCAATTTCACACTCATGATGCGGAAATTTTAAATCCATGCCACCACCATGTATGTCAAAATGTTCGCCAAGATATTTAGTGCTCATCGCCGTACATTCTAGGTGCCATCCTGGGAACCCATCGCTCCAAGGCGAAGGCCACCGCATGATGTGTTGTGGTTCTGCTTTTTTCCAAAGCGCAAAATCTTGTGGATTTTTTTTATCGGTTTGCCCTTCAAGTACTCGGGTGTTATGTATGAGGTCTTCAATTTTTCGACCACTTAAAATCCCATAATGATGAGATTCATTGTATTTTAAAACATCAAAATAAATAGAGCCATTCGCTTCATATGCAAAACCGTTTTCTAAAATTGATTTGATGATTTCTATTTGTTCTACAATATGCCCAGTTGCTGTGGGTTCTATGCTCGGGGGTAAAAAATTAAACGTGTTAAGAATGTTGTGAAAATCAACGGTATACCGTTGTACGACTTCCATCGGTTCAATTTGTTCAATACGTGCTTTTTTAGCAATGCGATCTTCCCCTTGATCGGCGTCATTTTCTAGATGCCCAGCGTCAGTTATATTACGTACATAACGTACCTTGTAATCTAAATGTTTAAAATACCTAAAAATCATGTCAAATGACATGAAGGTACGGACGTTTCCAAGGTGGACATTGCTATAAACGGTCGGGCCGCAAACATACATTCCAATGGATCCTTCATTAATAGGACTAAAAACTTCTTTTTCTCCAGAAAGAGAATTATATATACGAAGTGTATTGCTTGTGTATTTGCTCATGCGTTAGAGGATTAAAATTTGGTCTCTAATTGTATGTAGTCTAAGAACTCTCTTTTAGTTTCTTTTTCTTTAAATTTCCCACCAAATTCACTAGTAACGGTACTGCTTTCGATATCTCGTATACCACGAGAATTAACACATAAATGTTTGGCGTCAATGACACAGGCAACATCTTTTGTGTTTAAAACTTTTTGAAGTTCTTTAACAATTTGAATGGTAAGCCGTTCTTGGACTTGAGGTCTTTTAGAAAAATAATCAACAATACGATTCATCTTTGAAAGTCCAACAACCGTTCCATTTGAAATGTATGCGACATGGGCTCTTCCTACAATTGGAAGGAAGTGGTGTTCACAAGTAGAGTAGACTGTGATGTTTTTTTCAACCAACATTTCGCCGTACTGATACTTGTTTTCAAAGGTAGATGCATTTGGTTTTTTTGAAGGATCTAGCCCTCCAAAAATTTCATTAACAAACATTTTTGCAACTCGATTTGGAGTCCCTTTTAAGCTGTCATCACTCAAGTCTAAGCCTAAAGTTTCCATGATGTGTTTAATGTCATCTTTGATGGCGTCTATTTTTTCATCAGCACTTAACTCAAAGGCATCTAGTCGCATAGGAGTTTCAGAAGAAGTTCCTACATGATTATCGCCAATAGCATCAAATTTTTCAGTGTTATTTTTCATTCCCATTCTAATATTTGGAATTAAGTTTTCAATGTTTTATGATTACAAAGATACTTAAATTCACTGTTTCATACTTTTAATTTGTAATTAATAATTTCTTTTTTTTAGTAGTAAGTGTAAAAAAAACAGTAAATTTATTGTCTAATAATTCCCCCAAAAAACTAAACGTAATTTTAACCTTTTGACGTATGTTGTCTATGACATCAATGTGAGTCATTCCATATTAATTCGTTAAAGTTTACAATGAAAACACAATTTGTATATATGTTTTTCTTGGGTATTTTCAGTTTTGACTGTAATTCTCAAAATACATCTGCTGCCTTCTCGCCTTTAGAAGTGATTCAGTATAAGGATTCGGTTAAAGGCCCTTTCTCTAACTTTGAAATGCAGCAGCTTTTAGAAGTATATGGGGATCACCTCGATAAAGAGATATTAAGTCGTCCAAATCGTGTTCTTGCGATGAAGAATCTATTAAGAAATCGAATTGTAATTCAAGAAAACAGCAGCTCCATAAACCAAAAAAAATACACCTTACTTTCTGAAGTTCCTCTTTTTGACGCCTTTGTTTCAACCAATCAAAGAGATTTAGTTTTTGACTCTCAAACATTCAACCCTCTGAAATATAAATTTTCTTTTTACAGTCGTGGCTCACATACCTACCATGTAGATGGTACTAATTATAGTATCGTGGTTAGATCACAACATCAGAATATCATAAATCAATCTAATAGATAAGCGATGAAAATAATAATATTACTTTTCGGGATACTGTGGTCGTTTGGTTTATCTGCACAAGTGTATACTATTGAAAACGGCACTGTTAATACAGAATGTAGTGGGATTTTTGTAGACTCAGGGGGTGATTCAGCGCCCTATTCTCAGAACGAATCCTTTATATATACTATTTGCCCAAGCTCTGCAGGACAAGCTGTTAAGTTAGAATTTACAGATTTCTCAACTCTTGCTGGAGCAGATATTATGACTATTTATAACGCGGATGATGCTTCTGATCCTGCAACTTCTTTTGGGCAGTTTTCTGGAGATTCAGCTGCAGAAACTCCAGGGCTTGTCGCCGCGACTAGGGATAATTCTTCGGGTTGTTTAACCATTCAATTCACCTCCAGTGCAGGGGATCCTTCCCCGGGTTGGATTGCAGAAGTTTCATGCTTTGTTCCTTGTCAATCCATCATTTCTCAAATTGACACAGCTGTTCCAGCTCCTAATGCTGATGGCTTTATAAAGGTATGTCCAAATGAGGAAATTACTTTAACGGGTAGCGGACAATTTGGGTCAAGTAGTGCAGGGGCTACCTATGAATGGGACCTTGGAAATGGCGCGACTCAAAGTGGTCAAACAGCGACAGTCGCTTATGACACGCCAGGTGTCTACATAGTAAATTTAATTATTACTGATACCAACATAAGCACAAATCCAACAGGTTGTCGAAATACAAATTTAATCAATCAAGTCATTCAGGTTTCACTCCCTACTGATTTCTCTGGAACGGCAGCAGCAGCGTCCACACTCTGTTTTGGGGAATCTACAACAATAGAAGGGATCGCAAACCCAATTATTGTAGCAAGTATATGCACGCCACCTGTAAGTGAAGAAACTTTTTTACCGGATGGTGATGGACTTGTTTATGAAACATCTATTGTTGTTGATTGTTTTAATTCTGATCAAACTTTAGATAACATTGCTCAGTTAATAGAAATCTGTTTAGTGATGGAGCACTCTTATGCGTCTGATTTGCTTATAGAAATAATTTCACCAACAAATGAGACCGTAAAACTTCATGACAGAAGTGGAGGATCTGCAAATTTAGGAATTCCTTGGGCTACCGCCCCCGCTGATAATGAAAGCACTAATTTGACCCCAGGAGTAGGGTATCAATATTGCTTTGTTCCAGACACTAGTTACCCAACATTAGGGAGTGGCGCGATTCCAGGTGGCGTATTCACTGCCGGGAATGGCCCGAGGACGTACGACGACAATTATATACCTGCTGGGACCTATTCATCTGCAAACTCTTTAAATGGTCTTTTAGGCGCTACACTAAATGGAAGTTGGACCATTCGAGTGACAGATAACGCTAATAAAGATAACGGCTATATTTTTTCCTGGGTTCTAAACTTTGATTCTTCAATTCAGCCTCCAGCGCTTTCATTTACCCCCACAATTATTTCTGAATCGTGGGATGCAAATAGTACTATCATTGATACGACAGGGAATACAATTACTGTGCAGCCTCCAACTGAAGGAACACATTGTTATACCTACCGTGCCATGGATGACTTTGGTTGTGAATACTCCGAAGAAGTGTGCATCGATGTCGCACCAGAATTGATATTTGCCGCACCAAATGATTTATTTGTGTGTAACACAGGCGCTGCGACAAGTGTTTTTGATCTTACTCAAAATACAGCGGTCATAATGACGCCTACGCCCAATCCTGCCGATTTTGACGTGTCGTATTTTAATTCTCAAGCAGATGCAGATGCTAATACGGACCCTATTTCCTCTGCTGATACAACAGCGTTCTCTGGGTCGGATGGCCAAATTGTTTATGGTCGTTTCGAACATACGACTTCTAGTTGTTTTGAAACCGTTTCTTTCATACTTAATTTATCAGCACAACCTTCAATTTTTCCTGCACAAGATATAAAACTATGTGATGACAGCACTAATGATGGTTTTGAGATGTTTACACTATTAGACCAAACAGCCGAAATTTTAGGGGCACAACCAAGAGCGAATTATGAGGTCACTTATCACCTCTCATTTTCTGATGCCGACGCCGGCGTAAGTGCTTTACCTGATAATTATCAGAACACGTCCTCACCACAACCAATTTATGTTCGAGTCGAAGGCGTAGGCGATTCTGGGTGTTCTATTGCCAGTAGTACTCCAGTGTTTAATTTAGTAATTAACAACAAAGCGACCGTTTCACCGCTTTCAAACCTTGAAGTTTGTGACGATGATTCGGACGGTTTCATGTCTTTTGATTTAGAGAGTCAGACATCAATTGTGTTAGGTGCACAAGTCGAAGCCAATTTTACAGTGACCTATCACGCCACGCAAGACGATGCAGATGCAGCTATTAATGCACTAACGAGCCCGTACATTAATACGCTTGCAAATCAACAAAAAATTTATCCACGTGTTATAGAGAATATCGCAAACGCTTCTTGTTACGAAACTACCGAATTTGACCTTATTGTTACTCCTTTACCAACGATCAATGTCATGTCGTCCATGGCTGTATGTGACGCTTCTGCTACGGGTTATTCAGCCTTCAACTTAATATCTATGGATGCTGAGGCTATGAACGGTCAAACGGGTATGGTTGTAAGTTATCACGAAAGTCAACTAGACGCCGAAGCAGGTCAAAATGCATTAAGTTCTCCTTACACAAACACAACTGTGGATACACAAATGGTTTACATCTGTTTAGAAAACACAACCACAGGTTGTTCTAGTTCCATGCCATTACAATTGGTCGTAAGCCCATTGCCAATTCCAAATACACCACCACTTCAAACGGTGTGTGATGATGATTTTGATGGTTTTTCTTCCTTTGATTTTACTGGTTTAGACGTGTTTGTTATAGGGTCTCAAACGGATATGGTTGTGAGTTATCACACGAGTCAATCGGATGCAGATAGTAATGTCAATGCATTGTCTAGTCCCTACATAAATACGATAGTTAATTCTCAAACACTCATTGTTCGCTTGGAACGTGTTGCTTCAGGTTGTCACGCCACAACAACTTTAGAGCTGGTTGTAGATCCTTTGCCAGTCATTCCAGCAATTGCAAATTTTGTAGTATGTGATGACACTAATGCTGGAGATTTAAAGGAACTATTTGATTTAACTACTAAGGATACAGAAATCATCAACGGTCAAAATGCAAGTGTTGCCTATTATGAAATTGAATCAGATGCGATCAACGAGGTTAATTCCTTGACAAGCCCCTACGAGAATACGTCAAGACCAGAGACCCTTTACGTGTCGCTAACAGATTTGACTACAGGCTGTCGTTCGATAGGCTCCTTTGTACTTGAGGTGAATCCATTACCTCAGTTGATAAATCCAACCGTTTTAGAAGTTTGTGATGATGGTAATCCAGATGGGTTAACGCTGATCGATTTATCTCAAAAGGATGATGAAATTCGTGGCGGTAATGTAAACTATTCGATAAATTATTATCTAACACAGTTAGATGCAGATGCCGAGACTAATGCATTAACAATCCCGTACACCAATATTAGTAACCCACAAACGATTATTGCGCGTGGTCAAGATATAAATACAGGCTGTTTTGCAACAGTTACTTTGGATTTAAGTGTTTCACAAGCGCCTATTGCGTCGTCGCCACGTCCAATAGAATATTGTGATCCTGATAATGATGGATTTGGGGTGTTTACATTGACGGATGTTGACCTAGAAATTACAGCTGGAGCGACTGGGCTTGTTATAAGCTATCATGAAACTTTGACAGATGCTGAGAACAGTATTAACGCTTTGTTAAGCCCTTACACAAATACGGTTGTAAATGCCCAAACTTTATTTGCACGTGTAGAAACTGCATCGGCAGCATCAGATTGTTCAACGATCGTAGATGTCATAGTAGCCGTGTTTCCAACACCACAATTAGTAAACCCTACACCCTTACAGCTCTGTGATGATAATACAGATCAGCTTATGCCGTTTAATTTGACCAGCACGGCAACCGAGTTTTTAAATGGTATTCGAGCAGCAGATGTAACAATTAGCTATTATGAGACCCAAACAAATGCTGAAAATGAAACCAATGCAATAGCAGTTCCAGCAGATTATACAAATCTTACGAATCCTCAGACCGTTTGGATTCGCGTTGCAAACATTGCAACAGACTGTGAAAAAATCACAAGTTTAGAGCTAGTTGTGAACCCTCTTCCTGTATTGATACCGCCAACTCCCTTAGTGTTATGTGATGATAATTTCACTGGAGATGAACGCGAAGATTTTACCTTAGAAAATAGTGCGGCTCAAATCCTTAATGGTCAAACAGGTCTAGATGTAAGCTATCACTTGACACAGACAGATGCAGAAGGAAACTTGAGTCCTCTTTTGAGCCCCTATACAAATGTGATTAACCCGCAAACGGTTTTTGCGCGCCTTACAAATCCAATCACGGGCTGCTATGATTTCACTCCTTTAACTTTAGAAGTATTGCCCATTCCAGTATCCATTCCGCCTGTTGATTTAGAAGCTTGCGATGATACGCTAAGTGGAGATCGTCAAGAGATTTTTGATTTAAGAACTAATGAACTCGTCGTACTTAATGGACAGTTAGGAGTGACTGCGACTTATTATGAAACGTTATTAGATGCTCAGGATGGCACCAATGTAATCACAGATCCAGTCAATTACACCAATACTAACAATCCGACTCAGACCATATTTGTTCGTGTGGCAGATGATATTACAGGATGCCACTCAATAGTAGATTTTGATGTGATTGTGCTTCCAATACCCGAAGCCACTGCTGTTCCAGATTTATTAGTTTGTGAGTTAAACACTGATGATGTGAATGCATTTGATTTAGAAACTCAAAGCGGGTTAATACGTGGGTCTCAAGATGCAACAGCATTTTTAGTCACCTTTCATACATCGGTTTCAGATGCTGCTTCTGGGACTAATGCATTGTTGAGTCCCTATTCAAACATTAGCAACCCTCAAACAATTTTCGCGAGTGTTACAAATGTAGTTACAGGCTGTAAAAATACGGTTGTTAATTTTGACTTAGAAATTTTTGAAGCTGCGCAAGCAAGTACGCCTACAGATACATATGCGGTTTGTGATGATATGGTTGAAACAGATGGAGATCCTTCAAATGACCGTATGCAGTTTGATTTGTCAACACAAGACATTTTTGTATTAAATGGCCAAAATTCTGCTGATTATTCGGTACGTTATTTTGCAAGTCAGTCGGATGCAGATTCAAATATTAATGAATTATTAAGCCCCTATATAAATACAATGAACCCACAAATTATCATTGCCCGAGTGGATAACGATACTCAAGTTACAGGCCCTTCAGGGGTTTTGGTAGATGTTTCTATATGCTATGAAACAGCGCCTGTAACTTTAGTTGTTAATCCGTTACCAATTATAGACATCGAAAGTGATTATATATTGTGTGTAGATACGAATGGCACTGAAGTTTTAGAACCTTTAGATATCGATACAGGCTTATCTACAGTAGATCACACATTCATATGGAAAGATTCTACCGGAGCGGTGGTTGGCACTGATTCAAACTACAAGCCAACTGCAGGTGGAACGTATACTCTAGAAGTGTTTGATGCGACTCAAGTAACGACGTGTGCAGCTCCTATACAGACTTTTATCGTAACAGAAAGTGCACCACCAACGGTTACAGCTGTGGTGAGTTCAGAAGCGTTTGCAGATACGCATATTGTAGTAGCTGTAGCGACAGGCATAGGTACCTATGAATACAGTTTAGATTTTGGACCTTGGCAAGATTCTGGGACGTTTTTGGATGTATTGCCTGGGGAGCGCGTGATCACAGCGCGAGATTTAAATGGCTGTGGCGAAGCACAAGCAGTTGTATATGCAATAGACTACCCCAAATACTTCACGCCAAATGGAGATGGATACCATGACACATGGAACATTGTTGCAGTTGAAAGTCAAGCAAATTCATTAATCCGCATATTTGACAGGTATGGAAAACTCTTGAAACAAATTCATCCATCAGCAGATGGATGGGATGGTACTTTTAATGGGGCCTTAATGCCGTCCAGTGATTATTGGTTTATACTGGAATATAATGATCCCACAAGCGGGACTCCAGCACAATTAAAAGCACACTTTTCACTGAAAAGATAATTTAATTACGATTAACAAAAAAAGCCTGTAACTAAGTTACAGGCTTTTTTTGTATTTGCAACTGTCCTACAAACTCATGCTCAAGGACAGGGATACATTAGAATTTGTGGTGTTTAGTTTGGCAGTGCCTAAATTACCTGTGTTGTAAAATCCATGATCCATATCTCGTTTTGAGTTTTCATAGGCCAAATCTAATCGAGCATTTCCTAGATTATAGCCTACCCCTAGAGAAAACCCTTTAAGGTTTCCAGAAACCGCTGTGTCTTCGTATGGGCTTTGCTCCATTTTATACCCGCCCCGATAACTAAAGTCTTTGTGTCTTAATTCGCCACCGATTCGTATGGTGCTAGCTGCTTTTAGCGTATTGCTTATAAAAGCATTTTGTTCTGAATAATCCACACCCTCACTTGATTTAAATTTAGTGCTTCCGTAATCTTTTCTAGAAAAATCAACACTTATTAACCCTTTTTCTCCAATAATAAAGGCTGCACTTCCCGTTAGTTCTGCGGGTGTTTGTAGTCTGTATTGAGGAAACACATTAATAACTCTTGGATCAACCTTCGCTTCAAGACTTGTGGCGTCTTCAATCGTGGAAATACTTTGTGTTGTTTCTTCTCTTAAAGTCAACCAAGTAGGGCTGTCATAGGTGAGGCCTAGACGTATAAAATCATTCACTTTAACAATACTCCCCAGTTGTAAAGAGAATCCTTCTCCTAATGTCAATAAGGTATTTTCAAAATCTACTTGATTGATTGTAGACCCCACATTGGTGTTTTCTTCATAGAAATAGGTGCTTCTTTCATAATTAATAAAATGAGAATTTAGGTTAATTCCAAAAGAGATGTTTTTATTGTATTGAAGCCCAAGGTTCGCGGAAAACTTTCCATTGTATCCTGTAGACGCATAACTATACTCTTGATAGAAATCGCCGGCTGCAATGTTGGAGGTGTAGACGGTGTTGTCTGCATTTGTAGCGTCTTCAGCCTCAAAAATAAAACTTCCATAACCCAAAAATGCTTGTTGATTTGCCTCACCAAACTCAGAACCAATTATGCTATAAGCTTCAGAATTAGTTTCATCACCAAATGCCGAAATTTCTCCAAGTTTGAGTCCGTTGGCAAAACCGATAAAATAATTTCCAATGGTGTTTTGAGAACTGCCTGCTGCAAAAATTTGGTTACTATAGTTATCAAGTTGTTCATAGAAAACACTGATCACAAATTTATTCCATGATGCTTCAGGGTTTTTATTTTTAAACACAAAAGCAGCTCCGATTTGATTTAAGTCAAAAACGTTATTTTTTGAATTTCGGCTAGTAGATCCGTAGGATGCATCATTGGAAGTGCTTTGGTTGGAAACAGTCAAAGCGCCATGACTTGAATTAAAAATAGCAGATCCAGCAGGATTAATACTCACAGCCGACATGTCGCCTCCAAGTGCTCCAAAGGCACCACTCATAGATTTGAAACGTGCGGTTCCTTGCGTGTTTCCTGTTGAATATCTTAAAGCGTCTGTTAGGTCTTGGCTATAAGCGCTTGCCATAGAGGCGACCCCTATTAGAGTTAAAATTAATTTGTTCATGTAATTTTAGTTATTGGTTATAACGATTCTGCATGTTTACCAAAGCCCCTATCAGTGGAGTTTTCAGCTTTTAATACACTCGTTTTAGGTCTAATTATTTCTTCTTCTGGTACCACCACTTCGACTCGTTCTAGAGCTGCTGCTGCTAGATCTTGTTCGTGTTCTAGTAGGCGTACTTGAGCGAGTAGAAGATCGCGTTGATCTCGTAGTTGTAGGTCGAGATGCCCTAGTGGTAGATCGCGTAGTAGTCGGTCTTGAGCTAGTAGCGCTTCTAGTTGTTCGTGTGGTCGATCGAGTGTTAGGTCTCGAAGTAGTTGATCTGCTTCTGGTGGTTGATCTTGAAGTTGGACGCGAAGTGACATTGCTTCTTGTTGCAGAGCGGGTTCTGGCACGATTAATTGATGCGTTTCGGTTGGTCGTACTTAAAACACTTCGACGACTCAGGTTTGAGTTTCTAGATCTTATACTTCTGCGCCCATTGACGTAAGACACAGAACGTCCTCTGTAACCATTGTATCCATTATTAAAATAGCCATAATTATTATAACAGCCGTAAAAACAGTAAGGATTGTACCATGGGTTGTTCCATGGACTGTTCCATGGATTATAATAGTTTGGTTGCCAAAATCCAAAACCCCAGTTGTTCCAACCAAAATTCCACCCCCAATTGTTCTGAAAACCAAAGCCCCATCCATTGCCATAATATGGTCCGTTGTCATAAACGTTTACAATTATTTCGCTGCTATTATTTTCTCCCCAGCCTGCATAGTTGTTCGTGTTTTCTGAGTCGTCCGCATACGTGCCACCATAGGAATCAACATCAGTAAAAACAGTATTCTCATCGTCTAATTGAAGTGATTTTTCTTTAAAATAAGTTGTATAATAATTGGATGATGTAGATGTAGTATTTGAGTTAGACGTGTTTTCAACAGTTTCTTGAGGGTGTTCTGTTGCTTGTATTGCTGAATTAGAATTGCCGTAAATGCCATCATCATAGATTCCAGAATACTGGAAAGATCCACAAGAAGTAAAACTTAATAGAACACCAATTACAAAAAGGAGGGTCAATTGTTTCTTTAAGAAAGTAATAAATTTCATAATGTTTGAATTAAATTGTTGAACGTCACAAAAATACTTAGTTTTGTCAAACTAATCATCTATAAGCATTACTTACAATAGTTGTGCCAAATTACGAAAATATGAGTAAAAACCTTACGTCAAGATCCGAAGATTATTCAAAATGGTACAATGAGCTTGTAGTTAAAGCCGATTTGGCCGAAAACTCAGCGGTCAGAGGTTGTATGGTTATAAAACCCTATGGTTATGCTATATGGGAAAAAATGCAAGCAGAATTAGACCGCATGTTCAAAGAAACAGGCCATCAAAACGCTTATTTCCCGTTGTTTGTACCTAAAAGCTTGTTTGAAGCTGAAGAAAAAAACGCAGAAGGTTTTGCAAAAGAATGTGCCGTCGTGACCCATTACCGTTTGCAAAATGATCCTGATAATCCAGGAAAACTTCGTGTCGATCCCAATGCAAAACTCGAGGAAGAGTTAGTCGTTAGGCCGACAAGTGAAGCTATTATTTGGAGTACATTTAAAGGGTGGGTTCAGTCTTATAGAGATTTACCACTTTTAATTAACCAATGGGCCAATGTGGTACGTTGGGAAATGCGCACACGTTTGTTTTTAAGAACTGCAGAATTTTTATGGCAAGAAGGACATACAGCCCATGCGACAAAAGCGGAAGCAGTAACAGAAGCCAAGCTCATGAATGGGATTTATGCGAGTTTTGCAGAAAATTTCATGGCCATCCCAGTGATTCAAGGGGTTAAAACCGAGAGCGAACGTTTTGCTGGCGCTGAAGAAACCTACTGTATTGAAGCCTTAATGCAAGACGGAAAAGCATTGCAAGCAGGAACTTCACATTTTTTAGGACAAAATTTTGCCAAAGCATTTGATGTAAAATTTGCAAATAGCGAAGGAAAACAAGATTATGTTTGGGCAACGTCTTGGGGTGTTTCAACCCGTTTGATGGGCGCACTAATTATGACGCATAGTGATGATAAAGGCTTGGTATTGCCTCCAAATTTAGCACCGTATCAAGTGGTGATTGTTCCAATATATAGAAATGAGGAACAATTGGCCGAAATCACAACCCAAGCCGAGGCGATCATGAAATCTCTAAGAGCGGAGCATATTTCTGTAAAATACGATCATAGAACGACCCAACGCCCAGGGGCTAAATTTGCACAACATGAATTGCAAGGGGTGCCTTTGCGAATAGCAATTGGGCCAAAAGATTTGGAGAGTGGTAGTGTGGAGTTGGCAAGACGTGATACCTTAACAAAACAAGTAGTGGCTTTAGACAGCTTAACAGACACGATAAAATTGTTAATTAAAGAGATTCAAACAGGCTTATTTCAAAAAGCATTAGATTTTAGAGCTGATCATATCACAAAAGTGGAAACATTTGATGAGTTTAAAGTGGTTTTAGAAGAAAAAGCAGGCTTTATTTCTGCGCACTGGGATGGGAGTGCAGAAACAGAAGATAAAATTAAAGACCTCACAAAAGCGACAATCCGTTGTATTCCAATAGATTCGGAGCTAGAAGATGGGGTCTGTGTGTTTTCTGGGAAACCTTCCAAACAGCGGGTTTTATTTGCGAAAGCCTATTAACTTTAACTTTTTTTAAAAAAAGTTAGTAAGAAGTTGTAACATTTAAAAATAGTTGTATTTTTGCAACCGCATTAGAAATAATGCACGCTATTTGAAATAAAATTAGAAACAACAACATTACGTTTCTTTATATATAAAATGGCCCGTTCGTCTATCGGCTAGGACGCATGGTTTTCATCCATGTAAGAGGGGTTCGATTCCCCTACGGGCTACAATTATTTAATAATAATAAAATTAAGAATTATGGCAAATCATAAGTCAGCTTTAAAAAGAATTAGAAGTAACGAGTCTAAGCGCGTGTTGAACAAGTATCAGCACAAAACGACGCGTAATGCAATTAAGAATTTGCGTGAAACTACTGATAAAGTAGAAGCACAAAAAACGCTTTCAACAGTGTCTTCAATGATTGATAGGTTAGCTAAAAACAACATCATTCATGATAACAAAGCGGCAAACCTTAAGTCTGGTTTATCAAAATTTGTTGCAACTCTATAACAACTATACTTTGTCAGCCTATTATATAGTTTGACTTTAGTAATCGTATAAAATTTAAAAATCCTGTGAAGCGCGCTTCACAGGATTTTTTGTGTTTAAAACACACATCTACACCTATTTCCACGTATAGTTTTTACGTTTAGCTTGCGTTTTTATAGCTTCTGTCATGGCGTTTTCTAAACCATTGGTGTCTGGTTTCTGCTTAGAAACATAGGCCTTACGTTGAGCGTTTAGTTCTTGAATTTCGTTCTGAATTGTCTCTCGTTCTTTTCGTTTTGTTTCCAAATATTTTTTAATTTCAGGCGTTGATTTCCCTTTCAGTTCTTTTGGTAAATCGGCTGGTTTTAAGGAATCGTACTCAAAATTTTCGCTTTCTTCTGCATCTACCAAATCCCAAGACGAGTTTTTGTAGAGATGTGAGCTTTTGCTAATGGTTCTACTAACGGCGTTGGCCGCGCTATAGCCGAGCGCATTATTGTCTTGATCTTTTTGGCTTTCCAGTTTTGCGCGTCCGCTACTTCCATAAGATACATAGGTGCCATTTAATCTAATATTCAGTTGTAAGATCCTATCGTCGTAAGGAGATGCTACATGTACAGTTGCTTTATTTGCGTTTATTGCCATATAGTTTCCGTTGGTGAGATCTGCACCGTCTTTCCAATACGAAGAAACACCTTGATTATAGTCGCCACAAAAAATAGTATTAATACTAATGTCTTTTTCTTTGGCATTGGCTGCGGCATCAGCATAGGGTATTTTTCCTTGTGAAAAAGGCTCGTTCCCAGCAATGAAAATGAGTTTTAGATCATCAGGGTTTGAGCCCCATTTTAGTTGATTTAAGGAGGTTTGTATGGCTTGACCACAATATTCATTTCCTCCATTGGTTGTGAGCGAAAACAATTGTTTTGAAATCTCATCGAGATCGTCACTAAATTGTAAGACCTGACGTATATAGCCTTCATCGGCATTTAAACTGTTGTTTCCATATTCATAAATAGATATTTCCAGACTAGGTAGGTTGGAGCCACAACGAGCGTATGATAACTCATTGACTACTTCCCAAAGTTGTGCTTTGGCCTGATCGATCAGTCCATCCATGCTATTACTTGTATCCAATAAAATAGCCACTTTTATGAATTGTTTCCTAATTGAATTTTGATTTTGTGTTAGGGAAATAAACGTGTTTAGGGCAGTTGCCTCAGCCGTTTTAAGGCTGTTTTTTTTAGTTGTTTTTGCAGTACTTGATAAGCTGAAAATCAGTAGACTCAGCATTAATAATTTGAAGGATGTTTTCATGAGTTTATATTTATTGTTTTTTAACGGTCACATGGTACATCCATTTAATCTTTTCCTTGGTTATCAAGGTTTAGATATGGATGTTTCATGAGTTTATAGTTTTTAATTATTTAATTTTAATTCTTTTACGTTAACAGCTCCATCACTAGAAATAATGAAGTATTTATTATTGACAACCTCTGTTTCAATAGGTTCTGTTTTTAGGGTGTACTGAACTTTAATTTCCATGCCAATTTGAATAACAGGTTCAACGATTGAGGGGTTAATTATGACATCATACTCTTTAAAAGAAATAGGGTCATAGTAATATGAGATTTGTTTTTTAACAGCGGACACGCCTTGTTTTTTTTTGAGGGCCTCAATGGAAACACTATGGAAAGCTTGGTAGTTTTTATAAAATTCTCTCGGAAAATAGCAATATTTTGTATCTGCAATTGTAGGCGTATAAACTTTTAAATCGAAACCCAAATCATTATGGAATTGTTGTTTTTCTTTTAGTATTTTAAGAATTTCAACACGTAAAGTTTTATAAACGGTTTGAATGTCCTCAATAAAATAATCGACTTTCGCCAAATTATAGATTTCGTTATCTGCACAAATAGAAAGAATGTCTTCAAACTGATTTGCTTTTGTAAACTTAATATGAATGTTTTGCTGGAGTTCGAACCCTTTTGGTACTTCATTGTATTTTTTGCTAAACAGTTTTTTTTCAACGACCGTTTCGTACACAGGAACAAATGAGATGACATCGATCACAAAATCCGTTTCAGAAATGCCCTTAGAAAATAACTGACTTTTAACCTTGGCAATGCGTCCTTTCATTAAATTATTTGTTTCAGCAGTTGTTTCACCAATTTGTATGACATTAAAAGTTGCAGTGTAGGAATCTGCCAATACATTACTTAATGCTTTTACGTCTAAAGTAATTATAGAATTTGGGGTTAAACTTTGTTGCCCAAAATCACGAACCTCATTTCCATGAATTGCGGCACTGCCCAAATCAGAAAAATTCAGAGTGTTTGTGTCTGTTGCATTTCCTCTTATTTGAGCATAAATAAAAACAGTTGTAAATAGTAGAGGTAAGTAGATGAGTTTTTTCATAGGATTAAATTTTAAATTCACTGTAAACCTATGCCCAACTCTTTTCTTAAAAAAATTACAATGCGTAAACAGTCGTTTTGAATGCGTGAACGAGGTATCTTGTTTAGTAAAGCGAGGTTTTGGAGGTGCTAAAAAAGTAAAAATTGAAGACGCTCATTTTTAAGTTCCATTTAAAGTGTGTAAGTTTATCCTGTTAAAATTTATACATGAACAATTTCATAAAATACAGTGTTTGTATACTCCTTTTGTCGCAAGGACATTTCTTGTTTTCACAGGCACCAACACCCTCTACTGAACTTAAGAGTAAACAAGCGGTTTTTACGATTCAAGGCACTGTAAATGAAAAGGGTTCCACAGCGCCTATTTCGCAAGTAAATGTTGAGGTTAATGGCGGTCAATATACAACCACCAATGCTTCAGGAGTGTTTGAAATTCAAGCCCAAAAAGGAGATGAGTTGGTTATCAAGCATAAGGGTTTTGAAACTGTTTACTATTCCATTCAAGATGATGGAGCTATTAGAGTTGAACTAGAACAGACGCAAACATATTCTAAGTTAATTAAAAAAAGATCTGGACAAGAGCAAGCGCCTTCCTTTGAGTCGTTAATAGATTCTGCAACTTTGAATGTGAAAATTGATGCTGAAAAAAGTATGCAGTTTATAACCAAAGCATTGTCGCAAAATATTTCGAGTAAGCAAAATTCTGTGGCGTATGAGACCTTGGCAGATGTGTATTCGTATTGGAATCAATTTGATCTGGCAGTGGACAATTATGAAATTAGCTTACAAACTAATAGTACGGTTTCTAGAAAGTTAAAATTAGCGAATGCTTTGAGATTGAATAAAAACTATCAAGAAAGTTTGTTGGGCTATTCAGCGATTGATGAAAGTGAGCTTTCTAATTATCAAAAAGTAGAAATGTACGAAGGTATAGGGGATGTTTATAAATCCATTAACAACTATGATGAAGCTGTAGCGAATTACCAACAAGGGCTCCAAATAGCTCAAAAACATTTTATTACACCAAAAATTACAGATCTAAATTCAAAAATAGCAGAAGTGTATGCTGCCAGCGGCAATTTTGAACAAGCACAAGGGTTTTATTCAAATTCATTGGATTTAGCAGGAAAAGAAAACAGCAATCGTTCTCTGCGGGAGAAGGTAAAAGTTGCCGATTTTCAAAATAAAAATAAATTATATGCAGATGAAATTGAACTCCGAAAAGACGCTCTCAAAGATCTAGAAAACAGCCTCGCAAGTGAAGGAACCATCATGGCGAATAGCAGTGCTTTAACCTCTCAACAACAAAACTATAAAATTGGAAATGCCTATGTTTTACAAAAAAATTATAACGAAGCCATTCCATACCTTAAAAAAAGCATAAGCGAAGCCGATAGCGAAGAAGATATTTCCGTTCAAAAAGATGCCACGCGAAAACTGTCAGAAGTTTACAGCGGGATCGGCGATTACAACAAAGCATTGGTCACCTATCAACAATATGTGAAGTTAGTAGACAAGCTTTATGTAAAAATGGAGCAAGATATTTTACAAGCTAACAGGTTTAATCGAGACATTACGAACCAACAAAGTCGAATTTCAAGTTTGGAAACCGACCGCCAACTGTCTCAAAGTATTTATGAGCTCTCTAGAGAGCAAAATAAACGCCAAAAACTCATTATATATTCGCTAGTCGGTGGATTATTATTGCTGCTTATTACTGCCTATTTCATGTATAAATACATCAAACAACAAAAATTGGCCAATAACTTATTGGACTTAAAGTCCTTGAGAAGCCAGATGAATCCCCATTTTATTTTTAATGCCTTAAACTCCGTAAATAGTTTTATAGCTATGAACGATGAGCGTGCTGCGAATAAATATTTATCTGATTTTTCACAACTTATGCGGGCTGTTCTAGAAAATAGCGAAGAAAATTTTATTCCATTAGCTAAAGAAATTGAGTTGATAGAGCTCTATACCAAATTAGAACATTTTAGATTTAAAGACGCCTTTGACTATACAATCACTGTTGCTGAAAATATAAACATTAATGAATTTCATATTCCGCCCATGTTATTACAACCCTATATCGAAAATGCTGTTTGGCATGGGTTAAGATACAAATCCAAAAAAGGATTGTTAGACATTAAGATCACTCAAAAACAGCCTGATGAAATAAGTATTACAATCATTGATGATGGTATTGGAAGACAACAATCGAAAGCCCTAAAAACGGCGCATCAACAAAAGCAAAACTCAAAAGGCATGGGCAATATCAAAAAACGCGTCCGTATTTTGAACGCTATGTATAAAGACAAAGTAACTGTTTTTATTGAGGACTATCAACAAACAGAAGCGTCAGGCACCAAAGTAGTTGTGACCCTTAAGAAATAACACATACAACTCCATGAACCTAAATGCCATTATAGTTGAGGACGAAAAAACCAGTCGGGAAATTCTAAAGATTTACCTTAAAAAATACTGCCCTAAAGTGACGGTGGTGGGTGAGGCCGCTAATGTCAATGAAGGCTTAGAACTCATCAGACAACACAGCACTTTAGACCTTGTTTTTTTAGATGTAGAAATGCCTTATGGAAACGCCTTTGATCTACTCGATCAAGTTGCCGACCGAACCTTCGAAACTGTTTTTGTCACGGCATATAACCAGTATGCGATGGATGCCTTAAATGCCCATGCATCTTACTACCTGATGAAGCCAATTTCTATTGACGAGCTCATCAAAGCTGTCGCGTATGTAGAGGCTATAAAAACCAAAGAAGCCGCGCTTCAAAATCAGGTTTTAGTTCCCAAAACACCGACCGTCAATGGCAAAATAACCATTCCACAACAGGATGGTTTTGAAGTCTTAAATACCCAGGAGATACTCTATTGCAAAGCCGATGATAACTACACCGAAATATATCTAAACACCAATAAGAAAAAATTAGTCAGCAAAACTTTGAAGTATTTTGAGGAGGCTTTGGCAGATGCTGGCTTTGCTAGAGTCCACAAGTCTTTTTTAGTAAACGTGAGTGAAATCACCAAATACAAAAAAGGAAAAGGGGGCAGTGTGGTGCTGAGTAATGGTAAAGAAATTATGGTGTCTGCTTCTAAAAAAGCGGGTTTACTGTCTTATTTTAAATAAAAATTCATCCATCAAAAAAGCCTCTCGATATCGAGAGGCTTTTTTTTGTGAATTTAAAATGAAGTATTAATTATCCATTCATCGAGATTAAAAACTCATCGTTGTTGCGTGTTTGTTTGAAACGATCGTTGATAAATTCCATCGCTTCTACAGGGTTCATATCTGCAAGATACTTTCGCATTACCCACATACGTTTGATGGTTTTCTCATCTAATAATAAATCATCTCTACGCGTACTAGAAGACGTTAAATCAATCGCTGGGAAAATACGACGGTTAGAGATCTTACGATCTAACTGAAGCTCCATGTTTCCTGTTCCTTTAAATTCTTCAAAGATAACTTCGTCCATTTTAGAACCTGTTTCAGTCAATGCCGTCGCAATGATTGTAAGAGATCCTCCATTTTCTATATTTCGAGCGGCGCCAAAAAAGCGTTTTGGCTTGTGAAGTGCATTCGCATCTACACCACCACTTAAAATCTTTCCAGAGGCTGGTTGAACGGTATTGTAGGCGCGAGCCAAACGTGTGATCGAATCTAAAAGAATCACTACATCATAGCCACATTCTACAAGACGTTTCGCTTTTTCTAAAACGATGTTCGCAATTTTTACGTGCTCATGCGCTTCTTTGTCAAACGTAGAAGCAATCACTTCCCCTCGGACATTACGTTGCATGTCGGTCACTTCTTCAGGACGTTCATCAATCAATAAAATCATTTGATATACTTCGGGATGGTTGGCTGCAATACCATTGGCAACATCCTTAAGAAGCATTGTTTTACCCGTTTTTGGTTGTGATACAATCATACCACGTTGTCCTTTTCCGATCGGAGAGAACAAGTCCATAATTCGAGTAGAAATTGTACTTTGTTTTTCGGCAATATTAAATTTTTGCTTTGGAAAAAGGGGTGTTAAATGTTCAAATGCGACACGGTCTCTAACCGCTTGTGGATCGAGCCCGTTGATTTTACTCACTCTAATAAGTGGAAAATACTTTTCACCTTCTTTTGGTGGACGTACATGCCCTAGAACTGTATCACCATTTTTTAATCCAAATAAACGAATTTGAGATTGAGATACATAAATATCATCTGGAGATGATAAATAGTTATAATCAGAAGATCTTAAGAAGCCATAACCATCTTGCATGACATCCAAGACACCTTCACTTTCAATGATGGCGTCAAATTCAAAATCTGGTTCTTTATAGCGGTTTCGGGTATCTTTATTTCCGTTATTACCCTGTTTTTGATTTGGATTCTGTTTAAAATTCGGATTTTGGTTTGGGTTCTGGTTTGGATTCTGTTTAGAATTTGGATTTTGGTTTGGATTCTGTTTAGAATTCGGATTCTGATTTGGATTCTGTTTAGAATTTGGATTCTGATTTGGATTCTGATTTGGGTTTTTCTGTTTCTGAGGTTTTGATTTATTCTTAGACTCAGGATTAATTTCCACGCTGTTCTCCGTATTGGCTACCGTTTTAGCTTCAGTTTTTAGTTCAACTTTAGGTTTTACCGTTTTATTTTCAGCGACAGTTTCCTTTTTTGGTTCTACTTTTTCAGCTATTTTTACTTCGGGAGCGACTTCACTCTTTGTATTTTGAACAAAAGGTTTAGGGCTTGTTTCTTTAGGTTTGGAGATGCGTTCTCTTCTTGGTCTTGGTGTTTTTGTAGCTGCTGCTGGTGTCGCTTTAGGAGTAACGATTGTTGGGTTGGCAGCTTGTAAATCGAGTATTTGGTAAACAAGATCGATTTTTTTTAAGCTTTTGAATTTTGGAACGTTAAGCGCTTTGGCGAGTTCTTGTAATTCAGGAAGTTTTTTTTCTTTTAATTGTGAAATTTCAAACATTATCTATGATAGTTATTTTTCAAATCCTTTAATAAATTAAAGGTCTAAGTGTTGGAATGATTATATGAAGAAAGTAATTTTTATTACAAATTGGATAGAGCGAATTAAGTATACATTCGCCGTTATATATGCAATTATACAACTTTATTTTTAAACTTTTTATAGATGTAATAAAAAAGAAACTATTATTTTTGTGACTTAGATTTATAACAATGCTTCAAAGAATCCAATCGTTATACTTATTAATCGCTGCCGTTTGTTCAGGAGGGTTGTCTCAACACCTGTCTTTGTGGAGTGTTGGAAATACGGTTGAGTTTGCGTTTGATTCTCTTGAGTATATGATTTTGTTTTTAGCGTCTGCATTATTGTCGATGATTTCTATTTTTTTATTTAAAACACGGCAGACTCAATTTGTTTTGGGCCGTCTAAATATCATATTAAACTTAATTTTACTAGGATTATTTATATATCGATTGCTAAATGTATCTGGAGAAACTGCGAATTCTGAGAAAGGTATTGGGCTGCTACTTCCTATTTTGTCTATCGTATTATTGGCAATAGCCAATAAGGCCATTAAAAAGGATGAGGCGCTTGTCAAATCAGTGGATCGGTTGAGGTAAATGATTATAGTAATATAGTGCGAAAAACCCTGAGATTTCTCGGGGTTTTTTATGACTTTCTTTTAAATTCTATGACTTCAAGATTTTGAATCTTCTCCCCTGAAATTTCAAATCGCAACATAGTTCTAACCTTGTGAATTCCGTACGTGCCTACAGCACCAGGGTTCATGTGGAGGAGGTTGAGTCTTTTGTCGTTCATCACTTTCAATATATGAGAATGCCCACAAATAAATAAGTTTGGCGTGTGTACTTTTATCATGTCTCTTACTGCTGGCGAATAGCGTCCTGGATAGCCGCCAATATGTGTAATCCATACTTTTACGCCTTCACATCGAAATTTTAAATGTTCGGGGAATTCCAAACGTGCTTCTGAATTGTCGATATTGCCAAATACTGCTCTCAGAGGTTTTAGTTTTTTAATAGCATCCGTTACTTTCAGGTCTCCAATATCGCCAGCATGCCAAACTTCGTCGGCTAGTTTCACATATTTAAGAATCTCTTCCCCCATATAACTGTGCGTATCTGAGAGTAATAAAATTTTTGTCATTAGAAAATGTTAATGTAAAAGCTATTAATGCTAAAGTCTATTTATCTTTGTCTGTCTAACTACAAAAGTATCAAATTAGCTTGAGATATTTTATTGATTTATCGTATAATGGCCGTGCCTATCATGGCTGGCAAATTCAACCCGATGTCACAACGGTACAAGCGGAGCTGAATCATGCGCTCAGCACCGTTTTGAGAACCCCCTTGGACTGTATGGGTGCAGGTCGAACAGATACCGGAGTGCATGCCATACAAATGGTTGCACATTTTGATTTAGATATAATAATCGACGTCAAAGATATTGTCTATAAGCTCAATGTTTTGCTCCCAAAAGATATTCATATAAACACTATTAAACAAGTTGAGCCAACCATTCATGCGCGTTTTGACGCTTTGAGTAGAACATACGTATATAAAATATCTAGAACTAAGGATGCGTTTAATTATCTAAATGCACATACATATACGCTTCCGCTAGACATTGATTTGATGAATCAAGCGGCAAACACTTTGTTTGAATATACTGATTTTCAATGTTTTTCTAAAGTAAAAACAGATGTAAAAACCTATAATTGTACTATTATGAAAGCGCATTGGACGCTCGATCAGAACAGTCTTATTCTTACAATTAAAGCAGATCGTTTTCTAAGAAACATGGTACGTGCTATTGTAGGTACCATGATTGAAGTGGGCGCCAAAAAAAGAACTCTTGATGAGTTTCATGCCATTATTAACTCAAAAAACAGGTCTAATGCGGGTACATCAGCACCAGCGCACGGTCTTTATTTAGTGGATATAGAGTATCCAAAATCGATATATGTTCCTGAAACATCCATAACGAATCCTTGAAAGTCATGAAGAATACTAAAAATAAAGTTTTTGATGCGCAGTTGTTTAAGAGGTTGTTATACTATATTAAACCCTATAGAGGATTTTTTATCCTTGCACTAACTACCGTCATTGGGTTGGCGATTTTTGGAGCGCTACGCCCTAAAGTCTTACAATTAGCCATCGATCAAAACATAGAACAAAAATTTGAACCCGGTTTTTTAAACTATATTCTTGCGATGTTAGTGCTTTTGATTTTGGAAGTCAGCTGTAATTTATTGTTTATATATTATGCTAGTTGGTTGGGGCAATCGGTTGTAAGAGATATACGGATTAAGCTTTTTAACCACATATTAGGATTCAAAATGAAGTATTTTGACAACTCATCTGTTGGGGTTTTAATTACCCGAACGGTTACTGATATGGAGCGAATTGCTGATATATTTGGGGAAGGGCTTTTTATGATTTTTAGCGATATTCTAAAAATGAGTGTAGTGGGAGCAGTGATGTTTTATATGAACTGGCGCCTTAGTTTGATTGTGTTTGTGACTCTTCCAATCGTATTGATTGCTACTAAAATATTCCAGAAATATATGAAAAAAGCATTTGAAGATGTGCGAACCGAAGTATCTAACTTGAATTCTTTTGTTCAGGAGCGAATCACAGGTATGAAAATTGTTCAAATATTTGCGAGAGAAGCGATAGAGTCTATAAATTTTAGAGCCATAAACGATCGTCATAAAAAAGGGTGGATTAAAACTGTTTGGTATAATTCTGTATTTTTCCCCATTGCAGATTTATTGTCATCGGTTACTTTAGGAGCCGTAATCTGGTTGGGTGGTCTTAATACAATTCTCGATCAAACCGCATCAATTGGCGATTTAACAGCTTTCATAATGATGGTCCCCATGATGTTTAGGCCTTTGAATCAAATCGCTAATAAATTTAATACACTCCAAATGGGGATGGTCGCTGCGGATCGTGTTTTTAAAGTTTTAGATACTACTTCAAACATTCAAGATCATGGCGATGTAGTGCTCGAAAACATTAAAGGCGAGTTAGAATTTAAGAATGTAAAATTCGCTTATGTAGAAAATGAGCCCGTTTTAAAAGGGGTGTCTTTTAAAGTAAATTCAGGGGAAACTATCGCAATTGTTGGATCTACTGGAGCAGGAAAATCAACCATTATCAATTTACTGAATCGCTTGTATGACATCAATTCTGGGGAAATATCTATTGATGCTAAAGATATAAAAACAATTACTGTAAAAAGCTTAAGACAAAACATAGCAGTAGTTCTACAAGATGTGTTTTTGTTTGCAGACACCATCTTTAATAATATTACACTCAAAAATCCTTCTATAACGGAGGCAGATGTTGAAGCTGCTGCTAAAGAAATTGGTATTCATGACTTCATAATGAGTTTGCCGAATGGTTACCATTATAATGTTAAAGAAAGAGGTGCTATGTTGTCGTCTGGTCAACGTCAATTAATTTCGTTTTTAAGAGCCTATGTAATAAACCCAAAAATTCTCATACTGGATGAGGCCACCGCTTCCATAGATTCTTATGCCGAACAGTTGATACAAGAGGCAACTCAAAAACTCACCCAAGGACGTACGTCAATTGTCATTGCGCATCGCTTGGCTACCATCCAAAAAGCAGATATGATAATTGTCTTAGAAGCTGGTGAGATTGTTGAAAAAGGTACTCATACAGATTTATTGAAAAACAAGAACGGCCCTTATAGGAATTTATATGACGCCCAATTTATGACTAAAAACAGTTAAAACTAAGAGAGGTCCGATTTGATTTTTTCTATCAAATCTTGCGTATCAGAATAGATCACAAACGCACCGCTATTCACATAGGAAACTTGTCCAGTTTCTTCACTAACTACAAGGGCAATTGCATCTGTTTTTTCTGTAATTCCAATCGCAGCACGGTGTCTTAATCCAAAGCGCGATGGAATATTTTTTTCGTTATTGACAGGTAGGATTACGCGAGTTGCTTTGATTACATTGTTTGAAATGATAATTGCACCATCATGTAGCGGACTGTTCTTAAAAAAGATACTTTCTAATATAGGTTGTGTTACTGTGATTTTCATGTCATCACCAGTTTCTACTAAAAAATCTAAATTATTATTACGTTCGATCACGATTAGCGCCCCCGTTTTACTGCTTCCCATTTTGGTACAGGCTTTGACAATCATTTCTGCATCAGACGCATTCGCATTTTGTGTTTTAACAAAGCTAAAACGTTTCATGATTGACCCGCTTTTACTCAAGTTTGTAGAGCCTATCATTAATAAAAATTTTCGAATTTCAGGTTGAAATACAACAATCAAGGCGATAATTCCAACGCTCATAAACCCGCCTAAAATATTACTTAGCATTCGCATTTGTAACACATCAACTAATAAATAAAACAAGTAAAAAATAACAATACCAAAAAAGATATTGATGGCAACGGTGCCTTTGATCAATTTATAAACATAGTATAATAAAAAAGCGACTAAAATGATGTCGATAATGTCTAGTATGTTGAAGTTTAGTAAGTCTCTAAATATATCCACTTGGTCTGAAAATTTTAATAAATATAATAAATATAAAATGAACGCTATTTTTGAAGCGCATCATGAAGTTGTATGCATTCCATTGCTTCCTGAACATCGTGAACTCGAAGGAGTTTAGCGCCTTTTTGAAGCGCCACCATATGAAGCGCTGTTGTGCCGTTAAGCGCTTTGTCGGCGGTGGTGTTTAAGGTTTTATAAACCATAGATTTTCTAGAAACCCCCGCTAAAATAGGGAGGTTTAAGTGTTTGTAATATTCTAACATTGCCAAAAGCTCAAAATTTTGTGCTTTGGTTTTAGAGAATCCAAAGCCTAAATCTAAAATAACATCTTTTATAGTGTGTTTTTTTGCCAATTGAATTCGCTCCGAAAAGTAAGTGTATACTTCCTTAACTACATCCGAATAATTTGTGTGCTGTTGCATCGTTTGAGGTGTACCGCGCATATGCATCATAATATAAGGGACATCGAGTGCGCCAACAGTTTCAAACATTAATGAGTCCAGTTGTCCACCAGAAATATCATTGACTAACGCCGCACCTGCTTCTACAGATGTCTTAATGACGCGACTTCTAAAACTATCAATCGAAATAAGACACTTAGGGAAGAAGTTGACGATCCGATTGACAATTGGAATAAGCCGTCTCAATTCTTCTTCTTCCGAAACAAAATCTGCTCCCGGGCGTGAACTATAGGCACCAATATCAATAAATGTAGCGCCTTCTTTTAATAATTTCTCAACCTGTATTAAAATGCTTTTTTCGTCCTTAAATCGCCCACCATCATAAAAAGAGTCAGGAGTTACATTTAAAATCCCCATCACTTTTGGGGTGTTAAGGTCAATTAGTTGGCCATTACAATTGAGCGTCATAAAAGGGAGTATTGCTGGTTTTTATCAAGATTTGAAACTTTAAAGCATAAATTTTGATGTTTTGAATATTTTAAGCGAAATTTACGCAAAATTCGATTTATTTCATGCAAAATACTTCAAAAGAATACGATGCCGTTGTAAAAGTCTGTCAAGATTTGTTTAGTAAAAAAATGAAAGACTATGGATGCGCCTGGCGAATTCTTAGATTACCTTCGTTAACAGATCAAATTTTCATCAAGGCACAGCGGATAAGAGGGCTTCAGCAAAATGCGGTTCAAAAAGTAGAGGAAGGAGCAGCCAGTGAGTTTGTGGGGATTATCAACTATTGTTTGATGGCGCTTATTCAAATTGATAAAGGCGTGGTCGAACAGCCCGACTTGTCATTCGAGGAAACCGTCACTCTATACACAGAAAAAATTGCGGTTACCAAACAGTTAATGATGGATAAAAATCATGATTATGGAGAAGCGTGGCGCGATATGCGTGTCAGCTCATTAACCGATTTGATTTTACAAAAATTATTACGCGTCAAACAAATAGAAGACAATGCGGGACATACGCTTGTAAGCGAGGGAATAGACGCCAATTATCAGGATATGATTAACTATGCCATCTTTGCTTTAATTCACATAAACAACTCTTAAAATGAAAATAGTAGTCCCAATTTCTCGAATATTTGTAGGCATCCTATTTATAATTTCTGGCTTTATAAAATTGAATGACCCTTTAGGGTTTTCTTATAAACTTCAAGAATATTTTAGTGTAGATGTGTTAAATCTTCCTTTTTTAGAGCCGTATGCCTTAATGCTTTCGGTTTTTGTAGTTGTTTTTGAAGTCGTATTAGGCGTCTTTTTATTGATTGGATACAAGCCTAAATTCACTATTTGGAGCTTGTTGCTTATGATTGTTTTTTTTACGTTTCTAACGTTCTATTCTGCATACTTTGATAAAGTAAAAGATTGTGGTTGTTTTGGAGATGCTTTGAAGTTAACTCCTTGGGAAAGCTTTACAAAAGACGTTGTTTTATTGGTGTTTGTGTTGATTTTGTTTGTAGGTAAATCCTATGTAGCTCCTATATTTAAGCCCTTACCAACTACCATCCTCGCACTGTTGAGTTTTATTGTTAGTCTCGGGTTTGGATACCATGTATTGATGCATTTGCCGAGTATAGATTTTAGAGCCTATAAAATAGGGGATAACCTCATTGAAAATATGAGTACGCCTATTGATGCGCCCAAAGCGATTCAAGAATTTACATGGATTTTTAATGTAAATGGCGAAGAGAAAACGATTGTAACCAACGGATCATACCCAACAACTGAAGGGGCATATGTGAGTGTAGAAACAAAAGTTATTGACGAAGGTTTTACGCCTTCAATTTTAGATTTTTCAATAGAGTCTGATGAAGAAGAACTAACAAACACATTTCTTGTAAAAGAGAAACTCATTATGATTGTATCTTATAATTTGGATACTGCTGAAAAACAAGGGTTGCAGAAACTTAAAACGTTATCAGAAAAAGCGCAAGCTAAAGGCTACACGGTTATTGGTTTAAGCGCTTCAGGTGGGAATGCGATTACCAAAATTAATGCGACATACGGTCTCGATTTTGAATTTTATTTATGTGATGAAAAAGCCCTCAAAACCGTAGTGCGTTCGAATCCAGGTGTCTTGCAATTAAATCGAGGCACGGTTCAACAAAAAGTACATTGGAATGACATTGAAAAACTAGAACTATAATCGCTTTTGGGGACGTATATATTAAAAAAAATACAGCATTCGTTTTGGACACTTTTAGGGGTGGTGACGACTATATTTTTTCTTTTCAACGTCTTGCCAGGCGATCCTGCACAAATGATGTTGGGTCAAAATGAAGACCAAGCCCAATTAGCAATCGTCAAGCAAAAATACGGATTCGATCAACCTGTAATTACTCAATATTTTTACTATCTGAATGATCTGTCGCCGCTATCATTTCATTCAAACAACTCAGATGATTATACTTTTTTAGAATCTCATTCCTATAGCTTTCAACCGCTTTTTGAAACTCAAAACACATCGGTCGTTTTAAAATATCCTTACCTGCGAACTTCCTTTACAAAGCAAGGGAAAAAAGTTAGTGAAATATTAAAAGAAACCCTTCCAAACACCATCATTTTGGCGGTGGCATCTATTTGTATTGCACTGATTTTAGGACTGTTTTTAGGCGTAATTTCTGCTTTGCGTAAGGACCATTGGATTGATAAAACCATTTTGGTAGTCAGTACATTTGGGATGAGCCTGCCTTCTTTTTTTAGCGCTATTTTAGCCGCTTGGATTTTTGGATTTTTATTACACCATTACACAGGGTTAGAAATGACAGGCAGTCTTTATGAATTGGATGATTTTGGAGACGTTTATCAATTAAAGCTAAAAAACTTAATACTCCCCGCCTTCGTTCTAGGGATTCGCCCATTGGCAGTAGTGACTCAGTTGATGCGAAACTCGTTATTAGAAGTGTTTAATCAAGATTATATTCGAACGGCTCGTGCAAAAGGATTGAGTGAGTTCCAGATCATAACAAAACATGCAATGAAAAATGCATTGAACCCCGTAGTCACCGCAATTTCAGGATGGTTTGCATCCTTGTTGGCAGGAGCAGTTTTTGTAGAATATATTTTTGCATGGAATGGGTTGGGCAAAGAAATTGTAAATGCACTAAACACCTTAGATTTACCCGTAATTATGGGGGCTGTTTTAATAATTGCCCTTACTTTTGTGCTTATTAATATTTTTGTAGATATTATGTATACCTATTTAGATCCAAAAATTAAACTTAACCCTTGAACCAAGTTATACTATGAAAAAAATTCTTTTATTAACACTCTTTACTTGTACTGTTTTAAGTTGTCAAACCCGTGTGGAAACTCAGTTTTCAGAAGCAGCTTTAAACGATGAATTAGTGTCATTGAATGGAGACTCTATTCTGTTTAAAAGTATCTTAGAAAAACACCAAGGCAAAACTGTGTTTATAGACGTATGGGCCTCTTGGTGTAAGGATTGTTTGAAAGGTTTACCAAGTGTCAAAGCACTTCAAGCGGAGTATACAAATGTTGATTTCGTATTTTTATCTTTAGATAAATCACAAGACGCTTGGAAAAAAGGCGTTGATAGATTACAAATAAAAGGAGACCATTACTTTATGCAATCAGGCTGGAAAGGTGCCATGGGTACCTTTTTAGATTTAGATTGGATTCCGCGGTATATGATTATAGATAAACAAGGATTAATTAAAGTTTTTAAAGCCATTAAAACATCAGATAAAACACTAATAAATAATTTAAAATGAGAAAACAAATTGTAGCTGGAAATTGGAAAATGAATAACGACTATGTTGATTCAGAATTATTCGTTTCTAAATTGCTAAAGGGGCTTAAACACACCAAAGCAGAAGTCATTATTGCACCACCCTTTACGAGCCTTTTGGCATCTTCAAATTCAGTAAAAGGCAGTCAAGTGATTGTAGCAGCCCAAAACATGCATTTTGCAGAAAACGGCGCTTATACAGGTGAGATTAGTGCTGGAATGCTAAAAAGTGTTGGAGTTAAAACCGTTATTCTTGGACACAGTGAACGTCGTGCCTATTTCAATGAATCAGATGCGCTTCTGGCTAAAAAGGTAGATACAGCATTAGAACATAATATGCGTGTTATATTCTGTTTTGGAGAAGAATTAGAAGATCGTAAATCTGGAAATGAAGAAGCGATAGTCGAAGCACAAATCAAAAATGCCCTATTTCATTTACCAGCATCGGCATGGGAACACATCGTGTTAGCGTATGAGCCAGTTTGGGCGATAGGAACAGGAGAAACAGCATCGCCACAACAAGCGCAAGATATGCATGCTTTTATACGTCAAACTGTGGCGAATCACTATTCAGTAGAAATAGCTGATGAGGTTTCCATTTTGTATGGTGGGAGTGTAAAGCCAGCAAACGCAGAAGAGATTTTTTCGAAAACTGATGTTGATGGCGGCTTAATTGGCGGTGCTGCATTAGATGTAGAGCAATTTACGGCAATCATAAACGCATTCTAAATTTGGCAGATTCTATTTATATAGGCTATACATTTAAAGTTGAACCCGTTCAACCAGGCACCGAAATTCTAATTGCGGAGCTTGGTTTTGCCGGTTTTGAAAGCTTTGTAGAAACTTCTGATGGCGTCATTGCTTATATTCAGGAAGGGGATCATTTTCCGATGATTTTAGAGTCTATTCAGATTTTAGATTCTGAAGAGTTTGCGATTGTGTATGAATTTGAAACCATTGCGCAAACCAATTGGAATGCCGAATGGGAGAAAAATTTCAATCCAATTCTTGTGGATGATCATTGTGCGATACGAGCGCCGTTTCATGAACCGTTCAATGTTAAATACGACATCGTCATTGAGCCAAAAATGAGTTTTGGTACCGGACATCATGAAACTACACACATGATGATTCAGCACATTTTAGCAGCAGATTTCAAAGACAAATCCGTATTGGATATGGGCTGTGGCACCGGGGTATTGGCTATTTTGGCGGAAAAAAAAGGAGCTACTTTTTTAGAAGCAATTGATATTGATAATTGGTGTTATTTAAATAGTTTAGAGAACGTATCCAGAAATGACTGTCACCATATCACGGTTTTAGAAGGAGATGCGTCCTTGCTTAAAGGGAAGCAGTTTGATGTTATTATAGCGAATATCAATCGTAATATTCTGTTAAAAGACTTAGGTACATATGGTGCTTGTCTTAATAACAAAGGCTCCTTATTTTTAAGTGGTTTTTATGATAGTGATTGTGAGTTGATAGAAACAAGCTGTAATGAACTTGGATTGAAACTTGAAAAAAAACGCACGCGAAACAATTGGGTCGCCCTGAAATTCGTTAACTAATTATGAGTACTAAAGAAAAAATTAAAGAAGAATTTGAAACTTCAGTTAAAGAAGGCCATTTAAATGAAATTGTGCTCTTCAATGACGAAGTGAATACTTTTGATCACGTTATAGAAACCTTAGTAGACGTTTGCAAGCATTCCTATGAGCAGGCCGAACAGTGTTCCTTGTTAGTACACTATAAAGGAAAGTGTATTGTAAAAACGGGTGTTTATGAGGAGCTTGAGCCCCAATGTACGAAGCTTCTAAAAGCGGGTTTAAGTGCAGAAATTGTTTAAGATTTCCCCACACGTCCGATTGCACAACTTACAAATGATTTAGCTTTTTTTCCAATTGAATTGGCATCTCCATTTACTGGATATCCGAGTTCAGAAAGACGTTTAGTCGCTGTTTCTAATTCATCCATCAAGCTGTGTTCAAATGAAACTGTATTGGTGTCCGTATCTACACTTACATTTTCGATGCCTATTAAGACATTAAGTTTAGATATAATAGTGTGGGCACAACCACCACATTTTAGATTTTGAATTTCAAGAGTTGTTGTCATAGTTTTTGTTTTTAAAGTGTGGATGGACATACAAATTCAGACATTGCTAAATTGGTTTTTTTGAGGGCTGCAAACCCACCAGCAATATCAATAATGTTATGAAACCCTCGCGTTTTTAGAATCGACGCCGCAATAACCGAGCGATAGCCCCCTGCGCAATGGATATGATAGGTTTTATGAGACGTTATTTGGTCCATTTGTCGGTTGATATAATCCAATGCAAAATGCTGTACAGTATCTATTTCTAAATGCATCGAAGCATATTCACCATCTTTTCGTACATCCAAAACAGAAAGTGTATCACTTTTTGATTTTTCAGAAAATTCACTTGCTGAAATGGAAACTATATGATCGGTCTCTTTTCCTGAGATAATCCAAGCGTCCATCCCGCCTTCCAAATAGCCAAGTGTATTGTCATAGCCAACCCGTGCCAATCGTGTCACCGCTTCTTTGGACATGCCTTCTGGAACTACCAAAAGAATTGGTTGATTGATGTCAGAAATGAGCGCACCAACCCATGGCGCAAAACTGCCATTAAGTCCAATAAATATAGATCCTGGAATATGCGTTTTCACAAAATCCTGTTGGGTTCTCACATCCAATATCAGTGCTTCATTTGCTTTCGCTAGTGCTTCAAACGTATCCGCTGAAAGTGGCTGGTCACCAGTTGATAACACTTGATCCAAATCGGAATAGCCGCTTTGATTCATTTTGGCATTTTTTTCAAAATACTGTGGAGGAGGACTAATGCCTTCCAAAACTTCGGTTACAAACTCATCTTTAGTCATGTCTGATCGTAAGGCATAATTGGTGTTTTTTTGATCTCCTATTGTGCCGACAGTCTCCTTACTTAAATTTTTTCCGCAAGCGGAGCCAGCACCATGTGCAGGATAGACAATCACAGAGTCGTCTAAAGTCATGATCTTTGTTCGCAATGATTGATATAGCATTCCAGCTAAATCTTTTTCGGTAATGTCTGATTTTATGGCCAAATCTGGACGCCCAACATCCCCAAGAAACAACGTATCCCCCGTAAACACGGCGTGGTGTTGACTATTTTCATCAATGAGTAAATAGGTCACAGATTCTAATGTATGGCCGGGGGTATGTAATACTTTAATAGTGATGTTTCCAACTTTAAATACTTCATTATCGGACGCATTGTGGCAATTGAAGGTCGTATTGGCATTTGGGCCAAAGACAATAGTCGCCCCTGTTTTTTTAGCTAAGTCCACATGTCCCGATACAAAATCGGCATGAATATGGGTTTCAAAAATATATTTAATCGTTGCATTATCGGCAATTGCTTTATCGATATACTGTTGTGTTTCTCGAAGTGGATCAATGATAGCAACCTCGCCATTGGATTCTATGTAATAGGCACCTTGCGCCAAACAGCTGGTGTAGATTTGTTCTATTTTCATAACTAAAAACTATTTAAGTATATCTGCAAAAGTAAGTTTTTTAAAATAGCTTCAATATTCTTTTGATAAAAAGATTATTACCTTATATTTGCACCCTCAAAATGGCCTCGTAGCATAACTGAATAGTGCACTTGATTACGGCTCAAGAGGTTGCAAGTTTGAATCTTGCCGAGGTCACGAATGAATAGTACAAACAAAAAAAACACCAAGCTTGCTTGAGTGTTTTTTTTGTTTGTACTATTCTCAAAGCGGAGCTTTGTTAAGCTCATGAAATAATCTTGCCGAGGTCACTTAAGAATATAAAGTCTGTATACTGTGCAGACTTTTTTGGTTCTGAGAAATAAATTACTTTTTATGATTTTAGTACTTACAAACGATTTTGAAATGTATTTTTTTAGTGTTAATTATGATTTTTAATTAATACTTCAGTAATCATCATTTCACTTGAGTTGATTTTTTTTATAAAATACAAAATGAGTTAACTATATTTGAGTTTTAATAAATAGATGAAAGAAAAAATTATTATTACAGGCGGTTGTGGTTACATTGGATCACATACAGTAATTACATTGATTCATCACAATTATGAAGTGGTAATCATTGACAATTTATCAAATTCCAATCTACAAATTTTAGATCGAATTGAAAAAATCACAGGCGTAAGACCCCATTTTGAACAAATCGATTTAAAATTGTCCGATGAAACGCTAGCTGTTTTTAAAGCCCATAAAGACGCAAAGGCCGTTATTCATTTTGCAGCCTATAAGGCCGTGGGAGAATCAGTGCAAAATCCATTATTATATTATCAAAACAATCTTTTTTCATTAATAAATACGCTGATCGCCCAACAAAAAAACGGCATCAACCATCATATTTTCTCTTCTTCTGCAACCGTATATGGAAACCCTTCTATAGTGCCTATTACAGAGAATACACCTGTTCAACGTCCGTTTTCATCTTATGGTAATACTAAAAAAATCGCAGAAGAAATTCTGGAAGATTTTACGAATTCACAGCCTAATATGTCAGCGATTTCTTTGCGTTATTTTAATCCAATTGGGGCCCATGAATCAGGGGAGATAGGAGAATTTCCTAGCGGAATTCCTAACAACTTAATGCCCTACATCACGCAAACAGCCGCAGGTGTAAGAGACAAGTTGATGGTGTTTGGAAACGATTACCCTACAAAAGATGGCACACCTATCAGAGATTATATTCATGTAGTGGATTTAGCTGAAGCACATTTGAAGGCGCTACAGAGGCTTTTAAATTCTACATCACCAACGCCTCTAGAAACTTTTAATTTGGGGACTGGTAAAGGGTACTCGGTACTAGAAATGATTACTGCCTTTGAAGCAGTCAGTGGGAATCCGCTAAATTATGAAATTACAGACCGAAGACCTGGCGATGTTCCAGAAATGTTTGCATCTACAGTGAAGGCTAAGCGTATTCTAAATTGGGAAGCAACGCGCGATTTACAAGATATGATTCAGTCGTCATGGACTTGGGAACAAAATCTTAGAAACGAACAGCAGCAATGAACACACAAGAAAACGCACTAAAAGCATATATTACAGATGTTCCAGATTTTCCAAAAAAAGGAATTATATTTAAAGATATTACCTCTTTACTCGAAAGCTCAAAAGGAGTTCAATTATGCCTTGAATCATTGATGGTCTCACTTAAGAACTTGAAAATTGATAAAGTGGTGGCCATTGAGGCGCGTGGTTTTTTCTTCGGAATGCTATTAGCACAAACCTTAAAAATACCATTTGTGCCAGTTCGAAAGCCCGGAAAATTACCTCGTAAAGTGATTACTCAGTCTTTTGATTTAGAGTATGGATCTGATATTTTGGAGTTGCATGAGGATGCAATAATCCCCGGAGACAATATATTAATCCACGATGATGTCTTAGCCACTGGAGGCACTGCAGAAGCGGTCTGTAAAATGGTGGAATCTTTAGGCGGGCACATCGTTCAATGTAATTTTATTATGAAGCTTGATTTTCTTGAAGGCTCCAAAAAACTCGAGTCATATCCTATCTATGCTGCCATAAGTTATTAATCTAACGCATTTTTTGTGATATAAAGACGCCATCCAAACAGCGCCATCTGTGATTTAGTGGCCTTGCTAAGATCAACACGTTTTTTTGTTAAACTTGGCAGTATGCGTTTATTGAACTTTGCTAGGATTTGAAAAACTGATTTTGAATTCATGCTTCAAAAATAGAAATTCTTATTCTAATTTTATATAAATTCCACAACTTAGATTTATCTTCGTTTAAAAATTAAGAATATGGATATTGTTTTGATGTTGTTAGGATTTGCTCTTTTGGTTATCGGAGGTGAATTCCTGGTTCGTGCGTCTGTCGCGTTATCATTAAAATTCAAGGTTTCCAAAATGGTCATAGGACTCACGGTAGTGTCTTTCGCTACCTCTTTTCCGGAGCTTTTAGTCAGTTTAAATGCCGCTTTGAACGGATCGCCATCAATCGCTATAAACAATGTTGTCGGATCAAATATTGCTAATATAGGAATGGTTCTAGGGATAACAGCCTTAATTGGCACGATCTATATAGACTCATCATTTTATAAATTTAACTGGCCTGCACTAATCATTTTTTCACTTTTGTTTTATTATTTTTTAAGTAATGACAATAAATTAGATGCAATAGAAGGTGCCGTTTTATTTATAAGTTTAGTATTGTTTATTATATTTTTACTTAAAAAATCTGATGGTTTGGAACAAGACGACTCTATGGATGCTTTGACGTTGACCTCTAATTTCAAACTTATAATATGGTTTATTATTGGAGGTGTTTCCCTGTATTTTGGAGCAAAATGGTTGGTTGACGGTGCGATTGTGATTGCTCAAAAAATTGGAGTAAGTGAGGCGGTTATTTCTGTATCTGTTATTGCGGTAGGTACAAGCATTCCAGAACTTGCAGCATCTGTGATTGCTGTACTTCGGAAAGAAAAATCAATCTCTTTAGGAAATTTAATAGGCTCAAATATTTTTAATATTGGTTCGGTACTTGGTTTAACAGCGATGATTAAGCCGATTAATGTTGAAGATCCTGAAATTCTTTCAAGAGATATTATATGGATGTTGGTGTTTGCAGGACTTTTATTACCTTTAGCATTAGTGTTAAAGCGACATCAAATAAAAAAAGCAGAAGGATTTTTATTGGTGTTTTTGTATGGTCTTTTTATTTATGCCGTATTTTCTTAAACCTACAATTAATTTTAATTCTAATAATTTAAAACCAAATACTATGAATACTTACGAATGTAAACAATGTGGAATGGCTGTAAAAGCAACTTGTGGAAATTGTGATGTGCCATTAGAAAATGGAATGATAGATTTGCCTGATGGTTCTCAAGTTCAGGTGTCGAAATGCCCAAAGTGTGAAGGGAAAATTAAGTCACCAATGTGTTGTGGAAGTGATATGAGTTGTAATTTATAACGCAAGTAATACAAGGAGATTCGACTTTTTAAAATCAAAAAACCTACTCATTGAGTAGGTTTTAGTGCGCTTAAGAATAGCTATAATTTATTTTTTATTAACGTTTTGAATGTATTTATTTAAGGCCATTGTCATAGAAGGCATTTCGGTGGTAGGTGCAGAAATGTCGACACGAAGTCCTTTGTTTTCTACGGCTTTCACAGTAGTGTTACCAAAAACAGCGATACGGGTGTCATTTTGTTTAAAGTCTGGAAAATTATGAAATAAGGAATCAATCCCAGACGGACTAAAAAATACTAAAATATCATAATACACATCTGCTAAATCTGATAAGTCACTAATAACAGTGTTGTAAAACACTGCTTGTTTCCATTTAACTCCAAGTTCGTTCAACATTATTGGCACGATAGTCTTTAGCTTGTCTGAAGACGGCAGTAAAAACTTTTCTTCTTTATACTTTTTTATTAAAGGAGACAGGTCTTGAAAGTTACGTTTACCAACATAAATTTTACGCTTGCGGTAAACGACGTATTTTTGAAGGTAAAATGCCACAGCTTCAGATTGACAAAAATACTTCATGCTGTCTGGCACTTTAAATCGCATTTCTTCTGCAACTCTAAAAAAGTGATCAATAGCGTTTCTACTGGTCATGATTATAGCTGTATAACTAGAAAAATCAACTTTTTGTAATCGAACTTCTTTTGCAGTCACTCCTTCTACATGAATAAAAGGGCGAAAATCAATTTTTACTTTTTGTCTGTCCTGTAAGTCGAAATAAGGAGAATTTTCTACTTTTGGCTCTGGCTGAGACACCAAAATTGTTTTTACTTTCATAGATCAATTACTCTAAAATGTTAATTTATATCTTACGAAAATAGTTTGCATATTATTATGTAAGGTCCAATTTCGAGAGTGCAAAGATACAAAATAAAATAAAATAAATTATTGATTAGTAAGTTTTGATATAATTTTATCGATTTGAACCCCCCAATTAATAGAATTACACCTGAAATGGATAAAATTAAAATCAATAAAAAGTGGTTATTGGGAACTCCGAAAATTAATAATGAATTTAAAGGAAGTAATGTAATTCCTAAAAAATTTAAAAAACTAACCTGTTGAAATACGTAACTATGAAATAGTTTTTGAATGTCAAATAAATATCCAATACTCAGTTCAAGTACGATTTTTACGAGAACACTAGTGCCGAAAATAACGGATAGTTTTAGAAACACCAGGGAATCAATCTCCACTTCATGTAAGAAATGGTCGTAGGTTAGAAGACTGATAAGTGTACCATTGATGCAAAAATTTAAAAACAACAGAACGTCAAAAGGGTCCAAAAATTTATGGTCTTTAAAATGAATTCTCAAATAATTGGAGTTTCCAATAATCCTTAAAAGGTCTGTAAATCTATTGAATCTTAAAAGCTTAGCACTTACAATAATAGCGAGACTTGCTACAATAATAGTCGTATATAAATCGTTAAAAATAACTTCTCTAAGCATTTAACAAATCTATGAAGAATATTTATAAAAAGAGTCCGCTAAAAATAACTTACTTTTGCTAAAATTTTCTACAGAATGCAAGATGCTATCGTCATCATACCTACATATAACGAGATAGAAAACATAGGAGTCATCTTAAACGCTGTGTTTTCGCAGTATAAAGATGTACATGTTTTGGTTGTAGATGATAATTCGCCAGATCATACCGCCCAAAAAGTTGAAGCGCTTCAAGCCACCTATGGGCATCGCCTTTTTTTGCTAAAACGCAAAGGTAAACTAGGATTAGGTACTGCCTATATCGAAGGATTTAAATGGTGTTTAGACCGTCATTATGATTATGTATTTGAGATGGATGCAGATTTTTCTCACAACCCAAAGGATCTTCAAAGCTTATATGAAGCTTGCAAGTCTCAAAATGCGGATGTAGCTGTCGGATCTCGTTATGTAAAAGGCGTAAATGTAGTAAATTGGCCCTTGTCTAGAGTGTTGCTTTCGTACGGTGCATCTTTATATGTTAGAATTATTACTGGGATGAACATATTAGATCCTACAGCCGGTTTTGTGTGCTATAAACGAAACGTTCTTGAAGCGATTGATTTAAATTCGATTCGATTTATTGGCTATGCTTTTCAGATTGAAATGAAATATATTACTCATAAGAAAAACTTTACTATTAAAGAAATCCCAATTATCTTTACCGACAGACTTCATGGCGTTTCCAAACTCAATAAAGGAATCATTAAAGAAGCTATTCTTGGCGTAATCAAAATGCGATTAAAAACAATTTTAGGAACATCATAAATGCATAAAAAATCTATACTCATTAAAAATGCGCGTATTGTCAACGAAGCTAAGATCTTCGAAGGCGATGTATTAATTGAGGATCAGTATATCAAAGAGATTGCAAGCTCTATAAGTGTTAAAAACTCAAATGTAACGGTCATTGATGCCGAAAACAATTATCTCATTCCAGGGGTTATAGACGATCAGGTTCATTTTAGAGAACCTGGCTTGACGCACAAAGCAACCATTGAAACCGAGTCGAGGGCTGCTATTGCGGGCGGGGTTACTTCTTTCATCGAAATGCCAAACACCAGTCCACAAGCGACTACGATAGATAAGTTGGAAGATAAGTTTCAAATTGCTGCTAAAACATCTTCTGCAAATTATTCATTTATGTTTGGAGGGACTAACGATAACTTGGAGGAAATCCTGAAAGTCGATCCTTTTAAAGTCGCAGGACTTAAGCTGTTTTTAGGATCATCAACAGGGAATATGCTAGTTGATAATCCAGAGGTTTTAGAGAAAATATTTAAAAGCACAGACCTGTTAATATCTGTGCATTGCGAAGATGAAAACACCATCAAGCAAAATACAGCACAGTACCTTGAACTCTATGGAGAAGACATTCCTATCAAGTGTCATCCTCAGATTAGAAGTGCAGAAGCATGTTATATTTCATCTTCGAAAGCGATCAAATTAGCTAAAAAAACGGGGGCTCGTTTACATGTGTTCCATCTTTCAACAGCTAAGGAGACGGCTTTGTTTTCAAATAAGAAAGCATTAAAAGACAAGAAAATAACCGCCGAAGTTTGTATTCATCACCTTTGGTTCTCAGATGAGGATTATGATAAAAAAGGTACACTTATCAAATGGAATCCAGCTGTAAAATCAGTTAAAGATCGAGATGCTTTGTGGAAAGCTCTTTTGAATGATAAAATTGATGTGATTGCTTCTGATCACGCGCCGCACACGCTCGAGGAAAAATCCAACAGTTATACCAAAGCACCATCTGGAGGTCCTCTAGTACAGCATGCTTTAGTCGCCATGATGGAGGCGCACCACAATGGAAAAATTTCAATAGAAAAAATGGTTGAAAAAATGTGTCACAACCCTGCGATTTTGTTTCAAATTGAAAAAAGAGGATATATTAAGGAAGGTTATTTCGCGGATTTAGTGTTGGTAAATCCAAACAATCCATGGACGGTAAATAAAGATAACATACTTTATAAATGTGGGTGGTCACCTTTTGAAGGATCGACCTTTAAGTCAAGAATCACACACACTATCCTAAACGGAACAGTGGTTTATGAAAACGCTAAATTTACAAACCAAAAAGCAGCCATGCGTTTAACATTTAACAGATGAGAACAAGTCTTATAGTAGTAAGTGTTTTAATTTTTATATCCTGTGGAAACATCGCTATGAAAAAACCGCCGAATTTGATTTCAGAAGATCAAATGGTGGATATATTGTACGATATGATGCTAATAAATTCCGCTAAAGGAGTGAATAAGCAATTGTTAGAAAAGAGCATCAAAAACCCAGAGAAATATATTTACGAAATCCATAGTATAGACAGTCTTCAGTTTGTGGAAAGTAACGCGTATTACACTTATAAAAGTGATACCTATAAAGCTATCTACGAGAAGATTGAGCAAAAATTAGCAGCTAAAAAAATTGAATATGAAGCCTTAGCTAAAGAACAAAAACGGGTTAAGGATTCTTTAAAAAACAATAAGAAGCTAAAATTTGACTCCTTAGATCTAAAACGTCAAAATATAATTGAAAACAAGCTTAGAGATTTTTCAAGAAAATCTGACACACTTCGGAAACAACGGCTGAAATAGGTTTAAATTTAAAAGTATTATCTGTTTGTAAAATCTTATCAGAATCATAGTAACTTTTGTTTATTAAAGTCTTGCATAAATTCTTAGTGAGCTGCCTTTTTTTAGCTGTAAGTTGATGTTTTAACCAATCTAACCGCCAGGCAAAAGAGAGTGCTAAACTGCCAACAGCTTTTTTAGGAGGACTTAGTTTTAGCGCGTTTGCGATAAGTGTCGTAAATTCTAAAAATGATAAATTTTCGGCCACTAAAATATAACGTTCATTTTCATGAGAACTGCTCATAAGGGAAACCATACTTTTGACCACGTCTTTGACATCGACATAGCCAGAAACTCCAGAAGTGTAATAGTTAAGCCCTTTATGAATACGCTTAAATAAAATCCCACTACCACTGTTAAAAAAACCAGGACCTAAAATTACGCCGGGGTTTACAATTACACTCGGCACACCTTCTTGAATACCTCTCCAGACCTCCATTTCAGCTTCGTGTTTCGTCATTGCATACACACTCTGACTATCTTCTAAATTCCAAGTAGTTTTCTCTGTTATTTTTACAGGATCAAACCCAAGTGTAGCAACTGAACTCACATAACATAATTTCTGAATCGAATTAATTACACAGAGGTTTACAATGTTTGCAGTCCCAATAACATTAGTTTTTCTTAGCCTATAATAATCGTTTGGATCAAACGAAATCAATGCTGCACAATGGTATACGTATGTCACTCCTTCAAAAGCCGTTGCTAGTTTTGGAAGGTCTTCTAAATCAGCTTCTAACCATTCGATTCTATCAAATTGATTGTCCGCCAGATCGGTATAATAAGAGAAAATAGTTTTCACTTTTTCAATCGTTTGTTCATGCCGATACATGGCACGAATCTTTTGCTGTGACTTACTAAGTTCAAACAGCAAATGGCTCCCTACTAATCCTGTACCTCCCGTGACTAAAATCATACCACTAAATTACTATTTTTTCTTTTCCCATCACTTATGAATCTGTTATCTTTGTATTAATTAAATTTATTATAATGGCCAGTAATTTTATAGAAGTTTTGCGTTGGAGAGGAATGATCCATGATGTTATGCCTGGAGCAGAAGATCATTTGTTAGAGCAAATGAGAAGTGCGTATGTAGGTTTTGACCCAACTGCCGATTCTCTACATATTGGAAATCTTGTTCCAATCATGCTATTAGCTCACTATCAACACTGTGGACATAAGCCCTTTGCTTTGGTAGGCGGCGCAACAGGGATGATTGGGGATCCTTCAGGAAAATCTACTGAACGAAATTTTTTAGACGAAAAAACACTGCGATACAATCAGGAAGCTATAAAAAAACAACTGGCTCATTTTTTAGATTTTGACAACGGTGAAAAAAATGCTGCTGTCTTAGTTAATAATTATGATTGGATGAAAAACTTTTCGTTTTTAGAGTTTATTAGAGACGTTGGAAAACACATCACCGTCAATTATATGATGGCTAAAGATTCTGTTAAAAATAGAATTTCATCTGAAAGTACCGATGGAATGAGTTTTACAGAATTCACCTATCAATTAGTACAAGGGTATGATTTCCTTCATCTATTTAAAGCACATGACTGTACCATTCAGATGGGTGGTAGTGACCAATGGGGAAATATTACTACAGGAACAGAATTGATTCGACGCGTAGGTAACGGAAAAGGATTTGCAATTACATGCCCTTTAATCACAAAATCAGACGGCTCTAAATTTGGTAAAAGTGAAGGCGGAAATGTATGGCTCGATGCTAAACGCACTTCACCCTATAAATTTTATCAATATTGGTTAAATTCTAGTGATGATGATGCCGAAAAATATATTAAGATATTTACTTTTTTAGAAGAAGAGATCATTAAATCCCTCATAGAAACGCATAAAGAACAACCACATTTAAGGCAACTTCAAAAACGATTAGCACAAGAAATTACGACTAATGTTCACAGTCAGGCTGATTTTGAAAATGCCGAAAAAGCATCTACAATTTTATACAGTAAATCGTTCAAAACAGATATTCAAACGTTGGATGAAGCCACTTTTTTAGATGTCTTTGAGGGGGTTCCAACAGCTGAGGTGTCAAAAACACTTTTAGATTCTGGTTTAGATATGATTGCAGCTCTTTCTGCTGAAACAAATTTTTTAGGTTCTAATGGCGAAGCGCGTCGGGCGTTGAAAGAAAAATCAATTTCGGTGAATAAAGAAAAAGTAGAGGAGGATTATCGAATTTCAAATTCTGATTTAATCAACGAAACGTATGTGATTATCAATCGCGGGAAACGCAGCACTTTTATTATTAGAGTGGTTTAAAGCACCATCAAATTACAACCTCTTATGTCCGACTGATCAAATCGACCTAAAATTTCAAAGCTTCCATCTGGTTTGATTTTTCCTAAATCTTGAGTGGCAATAAACGCGCAGGAATTGATGTTTGCTAAGTCAATAATATTTACTCCACCCGATTTTCCAATCGACTGAATAGTGAGTGCATCTTCGGGATCTCTAGTGAGAACTTTCATCCAAGGCGGTGTATCAAAACGACCATTACCTTTTGAGTAAGCTTGTGATAACAATTCCGTCATACCATATTCACTATGAATGGTGTCTACCCCAAACCCGTGTTTTAAAAGCGCATGCAACTCTGATTTAACAAGCTCTTTTCGTTGCCCTTTCATGCCGCCAGTTTCCATGATGATGGTGTGTTTTAGTGAAAAAGAATACGATTCAATGAGATCTAATAACGCATAGGAAACTCCTATGAGTAGGACCTTTTCACCTTTAGCATCTAAGGATATTAAAGTGTTTTTTAAGGCTTCTAAATCGTGTAAATAAAACCCACTCTCGGGCTGTTTTGACTGCGTAATCATATCATTCACCATATAAACTAATGACGAACCTTCACGTTCCAAATATGAAGGTAGCAAGGCTAATACAGTATAGTCTTCAATATTTCCATAAAAGGTTTCAAATCCAATCCTAAAACTATGTTTATAAATCTCTAAATCACTCACAAAATGTTTGCTAATAATACTACCAGTGGTACCACTGCTTGTGAACGTTGCTTGGGCTGGTTTGTTAGAAGACACAACAGATCGAGTCTTGAAAAATTCAATTGGTAAAAACGGGATTTCTTCTATTGATTGAATACCACTAGGGTGTTTGTAGAGTAAATCACAAAACGAACGGTACACAGAATTATGTTCAAATTGAAATTTGAAAACGTCTAAAGCGGTGGCTTTAAATTCTGCTTCGGTCTGGATGTTGAAAATTAAGTCTTTGCTTATCATGTATAAATAGTCCAATACAAAAGTAGCTAAAAATTAAAAGAGCATTACCATGTGGCAACGCTCTTTTAAGCTAATAAAAACAATAGATTATTGGACAATCAACTTTTTAGTGACTGTTGCTGCCTTTTGCGTCAATTTTACAAGATACATACCTGTATTGAGTTTTGATATATTTAAGCGTCCATTAGCGACAAAACTATCAATTACTTGTTTTCCAAGAATATCAAATACTTGTACCTGAATAGATCCAGATCTATTAGAAGATATAGTTATAAAATCATTTTTTGCAGGGTTAGGATAAAGATTGAAAGAAGTTTTTTTTATTTTTTCAGAACCTAGGGTTAAAGAGTTGAAAGTTTCTGCGATCCTTAAATTATCAACCAAAACACCTTCATTTTTACTAGAATCGGATTGTCTAAACCCAAAAGAGGTCACGGAAACGGTAGTATCAGCGCCGTCCTCTCCTGTAATCTGAGTATCACTTTCTTGTGAAGGATCAATCCAAAGCGTTGCAATATTGGCAGCAGGGTCAAATTTAACAATTAGCCTGTATGTTGTATCATAATTTAAATCGGTTGCCCAAACGGCATCAGCCGTGTTTTTAGTGGTAGCAATTCCAACAGAAAAATCTCCTGTACTTGATGGCGGAACGATATCAACTTTTGCGGTGTAGGTAGAGCCAGAATTTTTCAATTGCACAAAATACTCACTATCTGCTCCCGATATTGGTGTGGATTGCGTAATTACAGAAAAATCAAATCCATAGTAAATGGAACCACTAACGGGGGGGAATGCGAGTAAAACATCCTCACTTGGTGTGCCGTGTTGAACGACTGCTTTTCCAGATGATACTAGTAGGTCCCCTGCTGTTCCGCTACTAGTTTTCCAGCTACCGTTTCCAACAAGACTGCCGTCAGCATACGTAAAATCTTCTGAAATTGGTAAGCTAAGGTCAGGAACACAAGTGGGTGAAGAAATAGTTGAACTCAAATCACACAAAGTTCCATTTTGAACTGTTAATACAATGTTTACGCCTTCGTTTATGCCCGTTATTGTAATTGTTCCCGTCGTCTCTGATGTAGGACTTCCACTTGATAAATCCACAGATCCTGCACTTGATGTGACCATATAGGTAGAGGTTCCTCCACCAACAAAGCCTACAGTAGCAGTATACGTATCTGTGCCTGAAGTTTCAGCGTCGCAAACAGTTGTCACAGTTGTTAAACTTAACTCACAAGTAGCAACGCTGTTCTCTTGTCTGAACGTACTGTTTTTGACTTCATAGGAACCATCTGTTTTTCTTTGAATTGACTGGGTGTTACTCGAACTGTTTTCATTTTCGTTATACTGCGCGCCTCCAATAACGGCTAATAAACCCGTATCATCTGCGTTCGAAGTGTTATAGACAACACCACTTAACAAGTTTGTATTTGATACGGCGGTTCCATTTGGGAAATCGGAAGCATTTCCTGTATAAAGTGCAATTGCATCCGGCCCATTCTGAAGTGAATTAGAAGTTCCAATATCAATATCACTTCCCGTTGCAAGAGCAGAATTAGCCAAAATAAAGATGCCATTAGCATCCGTCGTTTTTCCGTCTAAATCAAATACGTTATAACTTGTGTCTGTAGCGCCATTAAATAAAACGACCACCAAGCCATCAAGCGATGTATTAGGAGTGTGTAAAAGTTCTATAAATTCTGCGGTATCAGTTTCAGGCGTATCAACATCTACCTCATTGATAACTTGACCAAAAGATATTGTCGTAATTGTAAGAAATAACAGTAAGATGTAAAAGTGTTTCATAGGTGTAGATTTATGAAGACTAGCTCAAAATTAATGAATTTATAATAAAATTCAAATGTTTTAATAATTTATTAACAACTCATTGTTAGCTATTTAGAGGATTACGGAGTCGTTAGGCTAATATTATGCTGTTGTTACTATATTGTTATTAAATTTATATGTTACGCAACAGCATTTAATTTTTCTATCTTTATAGAATAATAATTATTTAAAATGAGCAACGAGTCCATAAAAATTTTATTGGTCGACGATGAACCAGATATCTTAGAAATTCTAAGTTATAATTTATCGGCAGAAGGGTATGCAATAACAACAGCTTCCAATGGAGTAGAGGCAGTAAAAAAAGCTAAAAAACAGCAACCCCACTTAATTATTATGGATGTGATGATGCCTGAAATGGATGGGATTGAAGCCTGTGAAAAAATTCGAATGATTCCAGAGCTAAAAAACACGATCATTACTTTTCTAACAGCGCGAGGCGAAGATTACTCTCAAGTCGCTGGATTTGAAGCAGGTGCCGATGATTACATCACAAAACCGATCAAACCAAAAGTGTTGATTAGTAAAATTAAGTCTTTATTAAGGCGTTTTAACGATGCATCGACAGAAGCTAATTCGGAAGTGATGAGCGTAGGTGATTTAACAATCGATAGAGAAGCCTATAAAATTATATCTAAAGGCGTTGAAATTGTGTTGCCACGAAAAGAATTTGAATTGTTATCTTTGTTAGCATCCAAGCCAGGTAAAGTATTTAAAAGAGATGAAATCCTCGATAAAGTATGGGGAAATGAAGTTGTTGTTGGTGGTCGAACGATAGATGTTCACATCCGAAAACTGCGTGAAAAAATTGGAGATGATTCCTTTAAAACAATCAAAGGCGTTGGGTATAAGTTTCAATCTTGATGGATACTAAACTAAAAAATGCACATAAATTTTCTATACTTACAGCGCTGTTTGTAACAGCTATTCAAACACTTTTACTGACTCTTTTTTTATATATTTTTGCCCAGCTAGAAGTCACATTTGTTTTATTTTGGTTTTTGTGTTCGTATATATTAACTTATTTAGTACTTCATTTACGACTTGAATCCTATGTCTTTAATAGCATAAAAAAAATCTATAAAGATTTGACGCTTTTAGATGCGGCTTCTTTTCATAACAGTCCAATCACGACCGATATGGAAAGTTTATCTAAAGAAATTGATACTTATGCGAAAACTAAAAAATTAGAATTAGAGGCCTTGAAAATTCGTGAAGAATATCGAAAAGAATTTATAGGTAATGTGTCTCACGAATTGAAAACCCCACTTTTTACAGTGCAAGGCTATATTTCAACACTGATTGATGGCGCTGCAGAAGACCCACAAATTAGAGAGAAGTATCTTAAACGGGCCGATAAAGGAGTCGATCGATTGATCTATATTGTGAAAGATTTGGATATGATTACCAAACTTGAAGTGGGGGATGCGAATCTAACACTTGAAACGTTTAACATCATTGAGTCTATCACGAACGTGTTTGATTTGCTCGAAATTAAAGCAGAGAAAAAAAATATTTCTTTGCTGTTAGATAAACACTATCCAGCTCCAATTATGGTTACGGCAGATCGTCAACGCATCCAACAGGTTCTGACCAATTTAGTGGTAAATTCCATTAAGTATGGTCATAAAAATGGCACTACTGAAATTAGTGTAGAAAATTTAAAGTCGGACAAGCTTATAGTTCGAGTGACCGATAATGGCGAAGGTGTGGAAGGCAGTCATCTAACGCGGTTGTTTGAGCGTTTTTATAGAGTTGATAAAAGTGGATCTCGAGAAGAGGGAGGTTCTGGCCTTGGCTTGTCCATCGTTAAACACATCATTGAAGCCCATGAGGAAAAAATCTATGTAGAAAGTAAGTTCGGAATTGGAAGCGAATTCTCATTTACACTTCCAAAACAAAAGCAGTAATCCAGATTTCTTTCCGTATTTTTGCCAAAAATTAATACAAGTGGGCAGTAAAAACAAACTTAAACGATTCAATGAAAACGATACATTTCATAATGTATTTCAACCCAAACGCGAAGAATTAGTCGATACGGTATATCCGCTTAAAGGTCAATGGAATCAACAATTTTTCAAAAACAACAACCCGTTAGTCTTAGAACTCGGCTGTGGGAAAGGTGAATATACGGTTGGGCTTGCCGAGCGCTATCCCAATAAAAACTTTATAGGGATTGATATCAAAGGTGCTCGGTTCTGGAGAGGCGCCAAAACCGCCATTGAAAACGACTTGCCTAATGTGGCATTTATTCGCGCACAAATCGAACTGGTAGAACATTTATTTGCATCTAATGAAGTTGATGAAATATGGATTACATTCCCGGATCCTCAAATAAAATACAAACGTACCAAGCATAGAATGACCAATGATGCGTTTCTACAACGTTATAAAAACATTCTAAACGACACAGGTGTCATGCACCTAAAAACCGATAGCGAATTTATGCATGGCTATACCTTAGGACTTTTACACGGACAAGGCCACGACGTTCAGTATGCCAACCACGATGTGTATCGCCAAGAAGGCAGCCCTGAGGAAGTGACCGCTATCCAAACGTTTTATGAAAATCAGTATTTAGCAACTCAAAAAGCAATTACGTATATTAGATTTAAAATTAATTAATTTTGACAATATCCATTGTATTTATTCTAGGCTTAGCCTTCGCATTTGTAGGCGTTATCCCACCTGGGATGCTTAATATGACGGCAGCCAAAATTAGTTTAAAAGAAGGACACGTTAGAGGATTTGTCTACTCTATTGGTGTGTGTGTAATAGTAGGGGTTCAAACCTATTTAGCAACCATATTCGCAAAATACCTTAATCAACACCCTGATGTAATTGATGTTTTAAAGCGCGTTGCATTAGTGATTTTTATTTTAATCTCAATTTACTTTTTTCTCGTTGCCAACAGCGACGCCAATGTTCAGAAGGAATATGCTTCTAAAAGTAAAAAAAGTCGTTTTTTTCAGGGATTATTGATGTCTGCTCTAAATGTATTTCCGATTCCGTATCAGGCATATGTGGTAACAACACTTTTGTCATATAAATGGCTTACTTTAGATAAACTAGCTATTGGATCTTATGTTGCTGGAGCCACTTCAGGGACATTTATAGCGCTTTATATTTATATATTATTTTTTGATAAAATTAAAAATTCAAAAATCACATCACCAAAGCGGATGAATTACACCATAGGGGTTATTACCGCTATCATATCCATAACAACTTTAGTTAATATTATAAATATTGCATAAATATAAATGACTAATAGCCCTACTTTTTTCGATAAATGTTACGTCGTAGCACGGCAGATTCCTTTTGGTCGCGTGACCAGTTATGGTGCTATTGCGACCTATTTGGGGGCGGCACGGTCTGCCCGAATGGTTGGATATGCCATGACAGCTTCTCATGGAAAAGATGTGCCAGCTCATAGAGTCGTGAATCGAAAAGGCCTTTTGACTGGAAAGCACCATTTTGAAGGTACTAACCTTATGCAACAATTATTGGAAAGTGAAGGTTTACAGATTATAGATAATCAAATTCAAGACCTAGAAATGGTGTTCTGGGACCCAGCTAAAGAACTCTAGGTTATAAGACCATCATTTCCTGAAATCCACTTCTGTTTTAAAACATTTCACTGTATATTTGTACTTTAGAATCCATCTAAATTAGAGACTTTGAAATTTAACAAACAAGACATAGAGCGCGCGCTCAAAACAATTACAGTTCCTGGTGAAGGTCAAAATATGATCGAAAGCAAAGCTGTCAAAAATATAATGGTTTTTGCAGATGAGGTTATTGTAGATATCACCATTTCCAATCCAAGCTTACAAGCTAAAAAGCGAACGGAAGTTGATATTCTAAAAACGATTCATGAGTTAGTTTATGCTAAGGCAAAGATTCAAGTGAATGTAAAAGTAGAAGCTATTGCACAACCTAAAAACGAAATCAAAGGAAAATCCATCCCTGGAATTCAAAATATAGTAGCTGTTGCTTCGGGAAAAGGGGGTGTTGGTAAATCCACCGTTACCGCTAACCTAGCAGTGACGCTCTCCAAAATGGGATTTAAAGTAGGGATTTTAGATGCCGATATTTATGGGCCTTCTATTCCTATCATGTTTGATGTTCAGAACGAAAAACCATTGGCAGTCAATGTAGATGGTAAATCTAAAATGAAACCTGTAGAAAATTACGGCGTTAAAATTTTATCTATAGGGTTTTTCACAAAACCAGATCAGGCTGTTGTCTGGAGAGGTCCTATGGCGTCGAAAGCACTAAATCAAATGATTTTTGATGCAGCCTGGGGAGAACTAGATTTTCTTCTAATTGATTTACCTCCTGGCACTGGCGATATCCATTTGAGTATCATGCAATCCTTACCAATCACAGGCGCTGTGGTCGTGAGTACACCACAAACGGTGGCACTTGCCGATGCTAAAAAAGGGGTTGCTATGTTTCAACAAGAAAGTATCAATGTACCCGTTTTAGGGATTATTGAAAATATGGCCTATTTCATACCAGAAGAATTACCAGATACTAAGTATTTTATATTTGGAAAAGAAGGGGCTAAGCATTTGGCTGAAGATTTAAAAATTCCGTTTTTAGGAGAAATTCCTTTGGTACAGAGTGTAAGAGAAGCAGGTGATTTAGGCCGTCCTGCAGCGATGCAAGAGGGGACGCCTACAGAAGAAGCGTTTAATAAAATCACTCAAAATGTAGCGCAAGAAGTAGTTCGGAGAAATACATCATTGCCTCCTACAGATGCAATAAAAATAACCACGATGGCAGGCTGTTCTGCGGTCAAAAAATAAAGGCTATGAATTCAGAAGAAACGAGACTAAACGTCGAAAAAGCTTTGGATGAAATCCGTCCATTTCTTGAAAATGATGGTGGTAATATCAACCTTATTGCAATCGAAAATGATGAAATTGTCAAAGTACAGTTAGTAGGCGCATGCTCGTCCTGTAGTGTCAACCAAATGACATTGAAATCTGGGGTAGAAATGACCATTAAAAAATATGCTCCACATATTCAATCGGTCGTAAATATTGAAGCTTAAAAAATGATTGAAACCGATATTTTAATTATTGGAGCAGGGCCAACGGGTTTATTTACCGTTTTTGAAGCTGGTCTTCTTAAAATGAAGTGTCATTTAATAGATGCCTTGCCGCAAGCTGGTGGACAGTGTTCGGAGATTTATCCCAAAAAACCAATTTACGATATTCCAGCCTATCCAGAAATTTTGGCAGGCGATCTCACCGATAAACTTCTGGAACAATCCAAACAATTTGAACCCGGGTTTACGTTAGGTGAGCGGGCGGAAACAATAGCGAAACAATCTGATGGGTCGTTTATTGTGACCACCAATAAAGGGACACAGCACAAAGCGCCAGTAGTTGCTATTGCCGGCGGATTGGGTAGTTTTGAGCCACGGAAACCCAAGCTTGAAAATATAGAATTTTACGAAGATAAAGGCGTTGCATATATCATCAAAGATCCGGAAGTATATCGCAATAAGAAAGTAGTCATTTCTGGCGGCGGTGATTCTGCTTTGGATTGGAGTATTTTTTTAAGTGAAGTCGCAACTGAGGTCACGTTAATTCACCGTCGAAATGAATTTCGTGGGGCTTTAGACTCTGTAGATAAAGTGCAAGAGTTAAAAGATAACGAAAAAATTAATATCATTACGCCAGCTGAGGTGACTGCGCTTATTGGTGAAACTCAACTGGAAGCCATAGAAGTTACTAAATCAGGAGAACCCCCTGTACGAATAGAAACCGATAGTTTCATCCCCTTATTTGGATTGTCTCCAAAATTAGGGCCTATTGGCGACTGGGGTTTAGAAATACAAAAAAATGCAATCAAGGTTAATAATGCACTTGATTACCAAACCAATATTCCTGGTGTTTTTGCCATTGGCGATGTAAATACCTACCCTGGAAAACTAAAACTTATTCTCTGCGGATTCCATGAAGCGACTCTCATGTGTCAAGCCGCGTATCAAATTATAAACCCCGGAAAACGCTATGTGTTAAAGTATACAACTGTTAGCGGAATTGATGGTTTTGATGGTTCTCGTAAAGAAGCGCCAAAAGCCGTTGTGAAATCAATAAATTAATGGATCAAGATGTACAAATAAAAATCACCGATCGTGATGGAAAATCACATGAGATAGCGGCCCCAATAGATATGGCTCTTAATATCATGGAAGTTGTTAGACTCTATGAATTGGCTCCCGAAGGAACCATCGGAATATGTGGAGGGATGGCCATGTGTGCCTCATGCCAATGCTATGTTCTAACGGAGCATTCGCTGCGTGAAATGCAGGATGAAGAAGAAGCAATGCTAAGTGAAGCCTTTAATGTGAAGCCAAACAGCCGTTTAGGATGTCAGATTCAAATTACCCCAGAAATGGAAGGCCTAGAAATTGAATTAGCACCTGAGGATTAATCCTTATTTTTTTCAATACAACAACTAGTCTAGAATCTCTAAAGCAATTGGTAAAATTTGCTCTACAAACTTGGTGTAGGCTAGTGCAGACGGATGTAAATTATCAGAAGCCACAAGCAATGGATTGTTTAATCCTTCTTGTGTAATACCCGTGATATTCACATATTTTAAATCATTATTAGCGCAATACGATTGTGCAAACGCATTATACAATTCGAGCTGGGCGCTAATATTTTCAGGGTTTCTGCCTTGACCAAATGCGGTGTATGCATAATCAGGAATTGACAGCACAATTAACTTTGACGTATCGCCGCCTACCAATGAAACAGCGGTGTTGATTAGTTCGATAAGTTCTGTTTCATAGAGTGAAAAAGGCTTGTTTTGATATTGATTATTAACTCCAATTAAAAGCGTGACCAAGTCAAAATCTGTGAGCGGCTCCGCAGATGAAATTGCATTTTTAAGGTCAGTTGTTGTCCAGCCCGTACGTGCAATGATCTGGAGATTAAAGGTGTCACTGGAAGTATAGCGTGCTTGTAAACTGTCTTTTAATTGTGCTGGAAATCGACACGTTTCACATACGCTTTGTCCAATCGTATAACTATCGCCAAGTGCAATGAGTTTGAAATTTTTGGGATTTGTTTCTTCTACTTCTGGGGTACTGCTCGTTTCATTAGATTCTGTTTTTGAATTACAACCAAAAAAAGCCAGATTCAGGAGCAATGTCAATATCACTATTTTTAAACGAATCCCCATAAAAGTAAATCTATTTAAATGCATTTAAGCCAGTGATGTCAAATCCTGTAATTAATAAATGGATATCATGTGTGCCTTCATAGGTAATCACACTTTCTAGGTTCATAGAATGACGCATAATGCTGTACTCACCACTGATTCCCATACCACCTAACATTTGTCGAGCTTCGCGTGCAATTTTGATCGCCATGTCAACATTGTTTCGTTTTGCCATCGAAATTTGTGCGGTAGTTGCACGATCTTCATTTCTCAACACCCCCAAGCGCCATGTTAATAATTGCGCTTTGGTAATTTCGGTAATCATCTCCGAAAGTTTTTTTTGTTGTAATTGAAATTGTCCAATCGGTTTTCCAAACTGAATACGTTCTTTACTATATCTTAAAGCGGTATCATAGCAATCCATCGCGGCACCAATAGCGCCCCAAGCAATGCCATAACGTGCTGAATCTAAACAGCCTAGTGGTGCGCCCAGACCCGATTTATTAGGTAATAAGTTTTCTTTTGGAATTTTGACATTATCAAAAATAAGTTCGCCAGTTGAACTTGCTCGTAACGACCATTTGTTGTGTGTTTCGGGTGTTGTAAAGCCTTCCATTCCACGCTCAACTATCAGCCCATGAATTCGACCTTCTTCATTTTTAGCCCATACGACTGCTACTTGTGCTATTGGAGAATTTGAGATCCACATTTTAGCACCATTTAATAGATAATGGTCACCCATATCTTTAAAGTTAGTAGTCATACCTCCAGGGTTACTCCCATGATCAGGTTCAGTTAGTCCAAAACAACCAATCCATTCGCCACTAGCGAGTTTTGGTAAATATTTTTGTCGCTGTTCTTCATTGCCATATTTCCATATCGGGTACATCACTAAGGACGATTGTACAGATGCTGTACTTCGAACTCCAGAATCGCCGCGTTCAATTTCTTGCATGATCAATCCATAGGATATTTGATCCAAGCCTGCACCGCCATATTCTGTAGGGATGTAGGGACCAAAAGCACCAATCTCTGCTAAACCACCAATGATTTGTGTTGGAAATTCTGCGCGTTGCGCATACTCTTCTATAATAGGAGAGACATCTCTTTTGACCCAGTCACGAGCTGCACTTCTAACGAGCTTGTGCTCTTCAGATAATAAATCATCTAGGTTGTAATAATCAGGTGCTTCAAATAAATCTGCTTTCATCGGTAATTTTTATTTTTAATTCAATTTTAGTTAAAAAAAATGTGAATTACATAATATCTACACAAAAATACTTATTCCGCTTGAAAATTCTACAATTTTAAATAAAAATCTTTAGTCAATGTGATATATTCTTTAGTGTAGTGGTGGCGCGTAATTTCTATAGTGAGTTCACTAGTTTCGATGGCCAGTTGTTGAAATGAAAAACATAGGATGCTTCGTTTGAGGGGGCTCGATTTCTGTCCTCTCACATTTAATATTCGACAAGGATATAAGCCTTCAATTTTTGCGAGTTCAATAAAAGCTATTTTTTCGCTAAAAGGAATCACCACATTGAAGTGTCCAGACTTTGAAAGTAATTTTGAAACTGATTTTAGAAGCTCAGTGAAAGGCATCGCATCCTCAAACCGTGCTGTATTTCGCGCTTCATTTTCTGTTTTGAAAGTGTCTGTGTAAAAAGGCGGATTTGATATAATCAGATCATATTGATCTTCGATTTCTTCTGTAAATTCATCCAATGCTGCATGGTAACAAAACAAGCGATCGCCCCAATAAGAAGCTTCAAAATTTTCAACACATTGTTCGTAGGCGGCATCATCAATTTCGAGCGCGTCTATAAGTTGAGCGTCACTACGCTGTGCCATCATCAAGGCTAAAACTCCTGTGCCAGCACCAATATCTAAGATAGAATCCGGTCTTGAATCCAAGCGTGCCCATGCTCCCAACAAGACGGCATCGGTTCCAATTTTCATGGCACAACGCTCCTGCTCAACGCTAAACTGTTTAAACCGAAATGGCTTTGACATTATTCTAAGTATAATTCAATCAACCCAGGTGGTGTGTTAACCAAAATTGTTTTTGCAGTACGATCTAATTTTGTTATAAAATCATCATTCATAGGAATCAGAATTTCAATCCCAGCGCGGTCCACTTCAAACAAGGCTTGGGAAGTGGTGTCGTTTACGCCTTTCACAATGCCTACAGGTCCAAAGCTTTCATCGTTTAATTGAAAGCCTATAATTTCATGAAAATAAAATTTATTACCCTCTAGTTTTGGAAGTAAGTCTAGAGGTAAGTACAGGTCGCACTTCATCAAGGCGTCGGCATCTGCTTCATTGGTAACATCATCAAACTTTAGTCGGAGTAAATCCGATTTATGCAATTGAGATTTCTCAATAAAGAATGGAATTAATGTCTCGTTGACTTCAATGAAAATGGCATCTAAGTTTTCGTAAATATCGGGTTGATCCGTATCTAGTTTCGCAAGGAGTTCTCCTTTAAAACTGTATTTTTTAACGATTTTCCCTAAATAAAAACACGCTTCTTTTGTCATAATTTATGTCATAAAAAAAACCTGACAAAATTGCCAGGTTTTAAAGGTATAAAAAAATTATTTTTTTATTTTTCTTCGGTAGCTGGTGCTTCTGGTGTCGCTTCTTCAGTAGCAGTTTCAACAGCGGGTGCTTCTTCAGCAACAACTTCGGGAGCAGCCTCTTCAACGATAGGAGCAGCTTCTTCAATTACTTCTTCTACAACAGGTGCAGCTGCAGCAATTCGCGCTTCATTAGTTGCTTTTTCTGCTTCAAACATTTTAACAGCTTCAGCGTCTTTAGCTTTTTCTAAATCACTTTTCTTAGCATCTACTTTAGACGTTTTATCATCTAGCCATGCTTGAAACTTAGCTTCTGCTTGTTCTTCAGTTAAAGCGCCTTTACGAACACCACCAACAAGGTGATTTTTTAGCATTACGCCTCTGTAAGATAAAATTGACTTTGCAGTATCTGTAGGTTGTGCTCCGTTTTGAAGCCATTTTACAGTACCATCAACATCAAGATCAATTTGTGCAGGGTTAAAGTTTGGATTGTAGGTTCCTAATTTCTCAAGGTATTTACCATCTCTTTTTGAACGTGCATCAGCTGCTACGATCCAGTAAAAAGGTTTTCCTTTTTTACCGTGTCTTTGTAATCTAATTTTTACTGGCATAATAATTAATTTGTGAGGTTCTCGACCTCGGTTATTAATGAGAGCGCAAATATACTATATTTTTACATTCTACATACTTTTGTTTATTTTTTTTATACTTTTGAATCTAGATACAAAACAGTCGATTACTAATTAATAGTCCCCAATTCAAAAAACGAACTTTAATTATGAAAAAAATTCTATCGCTCCTTATTATATTGCTGTCCTTTTTTGGTTGTCAAGACAATATTCAATCTAATTCACCTGCATTTCAAGGCCTGAAAAATGCAGATTTTCTTTGGACATCAACCACTTCTACTGTTGTTGTGGACGCAACAGGTGTTTTAACATTCACTGGAACCGATGATTTTGGAACCATGACGCTTCAAGTGCCTTCGGCCGCTTTAGGAACTTTTATGCTTGGCGCAGATGCTACTGCCTTAGCAACCTACTCCGAAGACGATCTCCTGTTTTCAACCGTTAACAGTGGCAATGAAAGTGTTGTTTATGTCAGTGATGGTGCAATTATTATTGAAGAGATAGATGCTGTTACAGGAGCAATCACTGCTTCTTATTATTTTAACGCTTATACCGCCAACGGCGAACGCGTTTTGAATTTCTCTGAAGGAGTTATCTATAGATTGCCGGTGACGACAATCACGCCTTAATTTTGTTTTATTCTGCGAAGTCAGCGATTTTGGGTTGCAGGGTTGTTTACAACACACCTAGGAATTGAATGCGCGGAATCGTCGATTTCATGCGACAGTATGGATTGCAGGTATAGTTTTTTAGATACCACCATAAGGTTAGTTCCAGCAGGATATGTCCAGTTTCTACTTTTTTTCTTCACGTAAAATTTTCTCCATTTTGCGCCCTCTTGCCAATTCATCAATCAGCTTTTCCATACGTCTACATTGTTTATACAATTCAAATTCATCGGCGATGTCTTCAATTCGATAACCACAAACGACTCCTTTAATCAAGTGCGCGTTTGGATTTATTTTAGCTTTTTGAAAAAACGTTCTAAAAGTTACTTTTTCATCAATAAGTGATTGTAAAGTTTCTTGATCAAAACCAGTAAACCATTTGATTACTTGGTTGAGTTCTTCTTTTGTTTTTTCATTTTTCTCCAGCCTATTTAGGTAAAGAGGATAAATGGATGCAAATATCATATTGGCAACCTTTTCATTTTTTTCGGCTGTAACTTTCATTTTTAAATGATTTTGAATTGATTTGTGACAACTCCGAGCTATACGCCCTAACGTTCGGGGATTTTTAATTGATACATCTTTGATGCGGTCTTAATAGTATATTTTTCATTCAATCTTTACTAATCTCTTCACCTTAACTTTTTGTAAGTTATTCGCAGCTCCGCTATGAGAGTCCCATTTATAAAATAAAGAGACCCCGTAAAGAGGTGTAGTTAGATGTCGTCCCTCATCTTACTTTTAATCAAATGATTTTAAGAAAATTCAGACTTGGGAGCTAAAATCAATTAAACCTATAAAATAATTTATAAACCTCCAAAAAAACATTACTTTTTAACATAAGCAGCTAACTTCGTTTAACTTGTGCTTTAAAACATTAAACAATATTGTAATTTATTACAATATTTATCATCTTTATAATTCACAATTTTTGGGGATGAATTTGTTCATAATTATTATAGGGAGACGTTTTCAAAACCTTAAATAGTTTTATATTTATAGTTCTGTTGATAGCTTATAACACACACCTATGTATTTAATTTTTGATACCGAAACGACTGGTTTACCCAAGCGTTGGAATGCACCCATTACCGATGTCGATAACTGGCCGCGTTGTATACAGATTGCATGGCAACTGCATGACGATCTTGGAAACTGTATCGAACATCAAGATTATTTAATCCGCCCTGACGGCTTTAATATTCCCTATGATGCCGAAAAAATTCACGGCATCTCTACAGAACTAGCGAGCGAACAGGGGTTGGCCTTGGCGGAAGTCTTAGAGTTATTTAATGTTGCGCTTTCAAAAACCACCTTTATTGTGGGTCAAAACCTAGGGTTTGATCTTAATATCATGGGTTGTGAGTTTCACCGCTTGCAATTGGCATCGCCCTTGAGTGAGTTACCTGTACTAGATACCTGTACCGAAAAAACAGCGTCCATGTGCCAGATACCCGGCGGTAGAGGCGGAAAATTTAAGTTGCCAACACTAACAGAATTACACCAGTTTTTATTTCATAAACCCTTTGGAGAGGCACACAATGCCACTGCCGATGTAGAAGCCACTACCCGCTGTTTTTTGGAATTGATTCGCCGTCAAGAATTCACGATTGACAAACTCCAAGCAACCAACGATTATTACCAGCGTTTTCAAACCGAAAATCCAGGCGAGATCACGCCAATTGGCTTAAAGCATATCAACCTCAAACAAGAATCCGCCAAAATTGCGGCGCGTATTCAACAAGAAAAAGAAGCGGTAACGCCACAAAAAGCCCCGACAGAAGTTCCAGAGATCCTCACAGATGCTGAAGTGGTGCATCTGCATAACCACTCCCAGTTTTCGGTTTTACAATCGACCATAAGTATTAAGAATTTAGTCGCCGCTGCGTCTGATAATGAGATGACAGCCGTCGCGCTTACCGATCATGGGAATATGATGGGCGCCTTTCATTTTGTGAAAGAAATAGGTAATTATAACAAAGACATTCGTGAAAAAAACAAACTTGCTTTAGAAGCAAATGAACCCGCGGATGCACAAGAAATTAAAGGGATTGTAGGTTGTGAGTTTTTTGTCTGTGAAGACCATACCAACAAATCCCAAAAAGACAATGGCTATCAAGTTGTTTTTTTAGCAAAAACTAAAAAAGGCTACCACAACCTAGTAAAAATGTCGTCCAAGGCCTATACAGATGGCTTTTACTATTTACCAAGAATTGACCGTAACATCGTCGAAACCTACAAAGAAGATTTAATCGTTCTGACAGGGAATTTATACGGCGAAGTACCTTCCAAAATATTAAACGTTGGCGAGCGCCAAGCCGAAGAAGCCCTCTTGTGGTGGAAAGATAAGTTTGGAGCGGATTTGTATGTGGAGTTGATGCGTCACAAGCAAGAAGATGAAAACCGTGTCAATCCAGTGCTTATCAGTCTTGCTCAGAAACATGCCATCAAATTAGTAGCCACTAACAACACCTATTACATCAACCAAGAAGATGCCAATGCGCATGATATTTTGTTATGTGTAAAAGACGGAGAAAAACAAGCAACTCCTATTGGTCGTGGTCGAGGCTATCGCTACGGATTGCCTAATCAAGAGTATTATTTTAAATCTTCAGAGGCGATGAAATCGCTGTTTAAAGATGTTCCCGAAGCCATTGTGAACATTCAAGAAGTGGTCGATAAAGTCGAACCATATGAATTAGCACGCGATGTTTTACTTCCGAAGTTTGATATTCCTGAAAAATTTATAAACCCTGCTGATGCCGTGGATGGGAGTAGTATTGGCGAAAATGCGTATTTAAGGCATTTAACTTATATAGGCGCCGAAAAGCGGTATGGCGAGTTGACAGACGCCATCAAAGAACGCCTCGATTTTGAGTTGAAAACCATCGAGAACAGTGGCTATCCAGGGTATTTTCTGATTGTAGAAGATTTTATTCGCGTCGCACGTTCTATGGATGTTTCGGTAGGACCTGGTCGTGGTTCGGCTGCCGGCTCCGTAGTTGCCTATTGTCTTTGGATTACCAATATAGACCCCATTAAGTATAATTTACTTTTTGAGCGTTTCTTAAATCCTGATCGTGTGAGCATGCCCGATATTGATATTGATTTTGATGATGAAGGGCGTGGACGTGTCATGGACTATGTGATCGATAAATATGGGTCGAGCCAAGTGGCTCAGATAATCACCTATGGTACCATGGCTGCAAAGTCCTCTATTAGAGATACTGCCAGAGTATTAGATTTACCCTTGGGGGATGCTGATCGTATTGCGAAGTTGATTCCCAATATGGCTAAGCTTAAAAAAATCTTTAACACCTCAGAAAAGGAGTTGAAAGCAAAATTCCGTTCGGAAGATATGGAGCTGATCAACCAGTTGCTCAATTTATCAGAGGGAGATGATTTGGAAGCAGAAACGATCAATCAGGCGCAGGTATTAGAAGGCTCGCTTAGAAATACAGGGATTCATGCCTGTGGGGTGATTATTACGCCAGGAGATATTACTAATTATGTACCGATTGCTACTGCTAAAGATTCGGATCTGTATGTGACCCAGTTTGATAACTCTGTGGTGGAAGATGCAGGACTGCTGAAAATGGATTTTTTAGGCTTAAAAACTTTAACACTTATAAAGGACACCGTCAAAATTGTCAAAGCAAAACACGATATCACGTTGGATCCTGATCATTTTCCGTTGGATGACGAATTGACTTATGAGTTGTTCCAAAGAGGGGAAACCGTCGGCGTATTTCAGTATGAGTCACCTGGGATGCAAAAACATATGCGGGACTTAAAACCGACTGTTTTTGCCGATTTAATTGCCATGAATGCCTTGTACCGCCCAGGTCCAATTGAATATATCCCGAGTTTTATTCGTCGGAAACACGGCGATGAAGAGATTAGTTATGATCTTCCAGAAATGGAAGAATACTTGGAAGAAACCTATGGGATTACGGTCTATCAAGAGCAAGTAATGCTCTTGTCGCAAAAGCTGGCTGACTTTACGAAAGGTGAGGCCGATGTCTTGCGTAAGGCGATGGGTAAAAAGCAAATTTCGGTGCTTGATAAAATGAAACCGAAGTTTATAAACCAGGCCGCTGCTAAAGGTATGGCTGCGGATAAGCTTGAGAAAATTTGGACGGATTGGGAAAAATTCGCAAGTTATGCTTTTAATAAATCCCACTCCACCTGTTATGCATGGATTGCCTATCAAACCGCTTATTTGAAAGCGCATTATCCGGCGGAATATATGGCAGCCGTTTTGTCCAATAATATGAACGACATCAAGCAAGTTACATTTTTTATGGAAGAGTGTAAGCGCATGAAATTAAATGTATTAGGACCTGACGTGAATGAGAGCTATTATAAGTTTTCGGTGAACCAAAATAATGCTGTCCGTTTTGGAATGGGTGCCATAAAAGGCGTGGGTCATGGCGCTGTACAAACCATTGTGAATGAGCGTAAAAATGAAGGGTTTTACAAGTCTATTTTTGATTTAGCAAAACGCATCGATTTAAGAGCTGCCAATAAAAAAGCATTTGAAAACTTGGCCAATGCTGGTGGCTTTGATTGTTTTCCAAATACACACCGAGCACAGTATTTTCAGGAAGAAGGCGATGGGATTACTTTTTTAGAGAAAACCATTAAATATGCCAATCGTTTTCAAGAAAATAAAAACTCGGCGCAAGTCAGTTTGTTTGGAGAATCGAGCGATGTTCAGATAGAAGAGCCCGAGATTCCGCCTTGTGAAACGTGGGGAACAATGGAGAAACTTGCCCGCGAAAAAGAAGTCGTAGGAATTTATATTTCTGGACATCCTTTGGATGATTTTAAACTTGAAATGAAAAACTTTTGTAATGGTGACATTTCGGTATTTCGTGATATGCCCGCCTTTATAAATAAAGAAATTTCTTTTGGTGGCGTGGTAACCGACGTGCAACACCGCGTGAGTAAACAGGGAAAAGGCTGGGGAACGTTTACGATCGAAGATTATATGAATAGCCATGAGTTTCGGATTTTTGGCGAAGAGTATTTGAAATTTAAACACTTTTTGATGCACAATAACTTTGTGTTTGTACGTGCCCTAATTAAAGAAGGATGGACCAATCGGGATACCGGTGCTAAAGGCGATCCACGTTTACAGTTCAATAGTTTTCAGCTGCTTCATGACATCATGGAATCCTATGCTAAGAAATTAACAATTCAATTAAATATTAAAGAAATTTCTGAAGAGAAAGTACAAACGATAAAAGAACTTTTACAAATGCATTCGGGGAATCACAACCTGAAATTTGTGGTTTATGATGATGATGAGGAGTTAAAATTAGAAATGAGCAGTCGCTTACAAAAAATTAAAATATCTCAAGAATTGTTGGAAGAATTGAAAGCACAAGAGGTGTTTTATAAATTAAATTAAGGCTTTATAATTTTCAACAATCTAGTTATAAGTAAAACAAATCGAACCCTGCTGTGTTTTGGTTATATTTTTAATTAATTTTGTGGTTCAATAAATAATAAATTTTATTTAAATATATAGATTATGGCATTAGAAATCACAGACGCAAATTTTGAAGAAACAGTCTTAAAAAGCACTAAACCAGTATTGGTTGATTTTTGGGCAGCATGGTGCGGTCCTTGTCGAATGGTAGGACCTATCATCGAAGAAATTAGTACAGAATACGGTGACAAAGCCGTTGTAGGAAAAGTAGATGTCGATGCAAATCAAGAATTTGCGGCTAAATATGGCGTGCGAAATATTCCAACCGTGTTGGTATTTCAAAACGGTGAAGTTGTAGGGCGTCAAGTAGGGGTTTCTCCAAAAAACGTTTATACTGAAGCGATTGACGCATTGTTGTAAAATATCTTTTAAAAAGAATATTAAAAAGGTTTGTCTTATTGGCAAACCTTTTTTAGTTTAGAGCCTATGGATATTCAAAAGGAATTACAAGAAGCCTCTGGGTTTTTAAACTTTGATTTATTAGCTAAATCCATTGTAGAAGGGTTCATATCTGGCATGCATAAAAGCCCCTTTCACGGATTTTCGGCGGAATTTGCCGAACATAAAATTTATAATAATGGCGAAAGTACACGCCATATTGATTGGAAGTTGTTTGCCAAAACGGATAAACTATACACCAAACGCTATGACGAAGAAACCAACTTGCGTTGTCATTTGATTGTCGATAATAGCAGCTCTATGCACTATCCAAAATGCAATCAACCTTCCATTAACCAATTAAATAAAGTTAGTTTTTCAGCCTTAGCGGCTGCAGCGATGATGCAGCTTCTAAAAAAACAACGGGATGCCGTTGGGTTGAGTGTTTATTCGAATGCATTCGACTACTATGCCCCAGAAAAAGGAAGTGAGCGCCACCATCAAATGCTGATGGACCGTTTAAATGCCACCGTGAATAGCCCTCAAAAAGAAGTAGGCACCAAAACTTATGAGGTCTTGCATCAAATTGCTGAAAAACTTCACCGCCGTTCGTTGGTTTTTTTGTTTACAGATATGCTTCAGCCTGGCGAAGAATCTGAACAACTATTTGAGGCTTTACGCCATCTAAAACACAATAAACACGAATTGGTGTTATTTCATGTCTTTGACAAAACTACAGAATATAACTTTAATTTTGATAATACACCCAAGCGCTTTGTAGATGTGGAGACAGGCGAGTCTGTAGATTTATATCCAGAATCCTTTCAAGCCAATTACGAGGCTGCTATAGCGTCCTATTTCAAGGACTTAGAGTTGACTTGTGGGCAGTATAAAATCAATTATGTTGGCGTGGATATCCAAGAAGGATTCAACAAAATACTCACCACGTATATGGTAGAACGTCAGAAATTTATTTAATTTTCATTTTAGTTGAAAATAAAGTCAAAAATAGTTGTGTAATGAAAAATGCAGTGTATATTTGCAACCGCAATAACGCAACGGTTTGGTAGTTCAGTTGGTTAGAATACCTGCCTGTCACGCAGGGGGTCGCGGGTTCGAGTCCCGTCCAGACCGCTAAGTATTTTTAAGTAAATACAATAGTAAAAAAGATGTTGTGTTGTGATAATCAAATGATTATCCGTGGTTTGTGACAAAACCAGTGAGAAGCTTTCCTTAAATGGAGGGCTTTTTTTATTTTCAGCCCTTTCGAGCTCTATAAAATTAAGACTTCATTTTACGTCTAAACACAAAAAAAAGCTGCCTTTTCAGACAGCTTCATTTTTTTAAAATCAATATTCTTTAAGCTTATTCTTTAGTAAATTCAAATTCTTGACCTCCAAGATCCATTTTAAACGTTGTTTTGTCTGTATTAAATTGAATGTTCAATCCGGCTTCATCCATTGTAAATGCACCACCACCTTCATTCTCTAGTGATACGGCTGGTTGCCCCTCTGCTTCAATAACGAGCGCACCAGAGTCCTCAGTAATGGTGACTTTAATTGGGAATCCTGGAGCACTGTAGGCTCCTATATAGCCTGTTAAATCCTCCACAATAGGAGTGTTGTCTGTTGCTTTCCATTTATTATTACTAGAATTAGAATCAGGAAACACATAATCAGGGTCGATCACAACACTTGCTAATTCTTCAGTAGAGTCGTATTGAAATGTCCAAGTTAGGTTTCGTTTCCAAACCTCAACAGGGAGTGTTTTTCTAGTCACCGTTCCGCTTTTGGTTTTAAATTCAATTACGACAGGCATTGGCATTTGTTCTAAGTTTTCAATAGTCACAACAACGCCTTGTTTAGGATCGTTTTTAACATATTTTACTTTGGTAATCGCTTGGTCTAATTTCCAACTATTAATAAACCAACCTCTCCAAAACCATCTTAAGTCTTCACCAGATACATTTTCTATGGTTCTAAAAAAATCATCTGGTGTTGGGTGTTTGTAAGCCCAACGGTCAATGTAGGCTGTAAATGCTTCGTCAAAACGTTCAGGCCCTAATATGTGGTCGCGTAACAAAGAAAGTCCCGCCCCTGGCTTGTAGTAAGCCAAAACCCCTAAATTTCGTTCTTTTAAGTTGTCGGGCGAATTGTACACAGACTCTAAACCTTCATTGACGAGTACACTAGAAAAACGGTGCATATTTCTAGCAGGATCTTTGTATTCCCCGTCATTAAATGCTTCTGTACTAAGCGAGTTAATAAAGGTGTTAAATCCTTCATCCATCCAAGCGTGTAAACGCTCATTCGAACCTACAATCATTGGAAACCAAATGTGACCAAACTCGTGATCCGTCACACCCCACAAACGTGAGGTTTTAGAATCATAATTACAAAATACGATTCCGGGGTATTCCATGCCACCTTCATTTCCAGCAACATTAATTGCTGCAGGGTACGGATATTCTAACCATTTTTCCGAGTAATGTTCAATGGATGCTTTTGTGTATTCTGTGGATCGTGACCATGCATCTTGTCCTACACTTTCTACGGGATAGGCAGACATTGCCATGGATTTTTTCCCACTTGGTAAGTTGATACGCGCTGCATCTAAAATAAATGCTGATGAGGACGCCCACGCAACGTCTCTTGCGTTTTCAATTCTAAATTTCCATGTTAAAGTAGATACATTTGTTGGTCGTGAACTTGGCTGCGTGACTTCTGCTTCCGAACGAATCATCACCGTTGTATCACTTGCTTCAGCTTGTTTCAATCTATTAAGTTGTTCAGCGGTATAGACTTCTGATGGATTTAAAAGCGCTCCTGAACATACCACAAGGTGACTTGCAGGCGCTGTAATATTTACATCAAAAGTTCCATATTCTAAGTAGAACTCTCCTGCGCCGAGGTAAGGCAAGGTGTTCCATCCACTCACATCGTCATAAACACTCATTCTAGGATACCATTGAGCGAGTGTGAAAATACGTCCATTTTCGGTTTCCAAAACGCCCATTCGGTCTGAGCCATAATCTGGAGACGTAAATGAAAAATTAATTTTAATACCAACCGTTCCACCATTTGCTTCAAGTGCTTTAGGAAGGTTGACTTTCATGCGGGTATCTACAATTGAATAGGTCGTATTTATTTCGGTAGATCGACGGCCTTTCTTATAAATAAGTGTAATGGTGTTAATGCCATAACCGCCGTCAAAGTCTTGACCTTTGGCGCCATTTCGACTGCCACTTAACGGAATAATAGCATTCCCACGAGAATCTTGTTTAAATAAATTTTGATCCAATTGCATCCATAAGAACTCAAGAGCATCTGGACTGTTGTTTGTATACGTGATAGTTTCAGATCCTGAAATTTCTTTCGTAGTCTCATTTAGGTTAACGTCGATAGTATAATCGGCGCTATTTTGCCAGTAAGCATGTCCTGGTTTTCCGCTGGCAGAACGGGTTGCAGTACCGTTTTTACTATAAAAATCGTGCCCAAAAGCTTCATTATAGTTGTAGTTAGAGGTTTTTTTTTCTTGCGCGATAAGAGCGGTTGATAAGAAAAATAAACCACAAAATAGAATAGAAATATACTTGTTCATGGTAATTAAAAATTTAAAAATTAGAGTGTGAAATTAATGTAAATTATAAAATATTGATTAAAAATTTTGTTAAAAGCGTTTTTCAGCTTAAAACACTACAGTTCTGTGGGTCCATAGAATAGAAGCATACAGTCCAAAGTAAATAATAGCAACTACAAATTTAATAAAAGCAGATGTAAGAAATCCTATCAAACTCCCAAAGGCAGCTCTAAAGGCTGTTTTAGAATCCGCCTTGTTTATTAATTCACCTACGAATGCACCAACAAAAAGCCCAATAATAATGCCGCCGGGTATCGGGGAAAGTAAGCCAATAATAAGTCCAAGGGTCGTACCAATCATCCCCGCTTTTGTGCCGCCAAATTTCTTGGTACCCATCGCGGGTATGATGTAGTCTAAAACCCAAATCAAAATTGCTATAATGAGCGTTGTGATAAGTGTTACATGACTGACGTCAATTTCTGGTATAAAATAGAGTACCAATAAACCAATCCAGCTTGTGAACGGCCCTGGTAAGACGGGTAAAAAACTCCCAATGATTCCTAAAACCATGAAAGCGGCTGCTATACTAATTAAAAATATATCCATACGTTAATAAATTAGACACTTTGGATGTTTATATGTTACAAAATTTAACAGTTTGTTAAAAATAATAATAAATCTTTTTTGGCTAAAAAGACTATTTTTGCATAAAATTTAATACTATGCAATCCCTTTCTGAACTTATAGAGTTGTTAACGCTCGAAAAAATTAATGACCACACCTACATAGGTAAAAATTACAAAGCCCCTTGGGGACGAGTTTTCGGCGGTCAGGTATTGGCACAGTCACTACATGCAGCCTATCAAACCGTTCCTAAAGATCGCTTTGCACATTCTATGCACGGCTATTTTATTTTGGGCGGTAATATTGATGTTCCAATAAAATATGAAGTCGATATTATTAGAGATGGTGGTAGTTTTACAACCCGTCGTGTAGTAGCGTTTCAAAATGAAAAAGCAATTTTTAATATGTCGGCATCATTTCAACTAAAACAAGAAGGTGTGGATCATCAGATAGCGATGCCAAATGTGTTCCCTCCTGATGAATTGATGAACAGTCATGCTCAAATTGAACAATTCAAAGACGTAATTCCAGATACTTATAAACGGTATAAATCATTTTTACCCAAAGTATTTGAATTTAAGCCTGTTGATAATATGCTAGCTAAGTTGGTTAAAAACAGTCCTCCTTTTGACAATATTTGGTTTAAGACTTGCGAAAAATTAGCAACTAATATTCCACTTCAACACCAGCTGTTAGCTTATGCTTCGGACTATAATATTTTACGCCCAGCATCGATGCCACATCGCGAATTTTTAAATTCAAAAGAAGTGTTTTATACAAGCTTAGATCATGCCTTATGGTTTCACCGCGATTTTGATGTCAGTGAGTGGCTTTTATATGCTATAGATAGCCCAAGTGCTTCTAACTCGAGAGGGTTTTCCAGAGGTAGCGTCTTTGATTCCAATGGGAATTTAATTGCTTCTGTAGCCCAAGAAGGTTTGATGCGTATTTTAGATCAAGGCTCGAAAGTGGGGACTATATAGATTTAAAGTCCTAAACATTTTATATATTTAAATCAACATTTTTTATTAAATGTATAAGGATGACAGTATTACTAATTTTGGAAATTAAAGTGATGATTGTTATTCGAAAAGTATATTAATTTCTTTTCTAAACGCTTCAAAATCTACGGTGTCAGACACTAATTTTAACGCTTTTTCGACGACCTCCAAAACACGATTCGTTTCAAATCCCAAACCGATGGCAATTTTAGTCATAAGATGTACTTTATTTTCATCTTTTATCTGATCGGCACAGACCATTTGAGAGATGTCATATAAACGCTCAATACGTCTTTCCAATGAAACAGGGGGGTTGATGGGGTGCGATTTGTAATCTTTTAAAATGCCAGCGTAGGTTTCTTTTGAAATTGCTAAGTGTTGCGCCAACCGGTCTAGAAATTCTTTTTCGTCTTCTGTAATGACGCCATCTTCCATGGCGATATGAACAATAGCTGCAAAATGGTCTTGGTTTCGTTTTGTGAAACCATTGCTGAATAAATCTGAAAAGGACATGTTTTTATAAATTTAGGTACACAAATCTACATATTATTTTTAATTAATAATTTATTTTTTGAAAAGGATTATATATTAATAAAAATCAAATTCAAAGACTATTATTATATATTTGCAAAAAAAAATAGTTGAGTAAAACCATCATCTCGCAAGTATTTACACAGTCTTTGATTCATCAAAATCTGAGTGTCTCCATATCAAAACCTCAAGAAAAAATACATTTAAAAGGCGCATTAGGGTCTTCATTGTCATTTACAATAGCCAACGTATTTAAAGCTTCTAAGCTACCTTTTCTTGTTATTTTTGATACTAAAGAAGAAGCGGCGTATTATTTGAATGATTTGGAAGTTTTGTTGGATGATAAGGAGGTTTTATTTTATCCTGGAAGCTACCGCAGGCCCTATCAAATTGAGGAAACAGACAATGCGAATGTTTTGTTGCGTGCGGAGGTTTTAAATAGAATCAATTCTCAAAAAAAACCGGCACTTATTGTGACCTATCCAGAAGCACTTTTTGAAAAAGTGTTATCTAGAAAAGAGCTTGAGAAGTCAACATTTAAGGTAGCAGTTGGCGAAACACTTAATTTAGATTTTTTTAACGAGGTTCTTTTTGAATACCAGTTTAAGCGTGTTGATTTTGTTACGGAACCTGGCGAATTTTCGGTTCGAGGCGGGATTGTAGATGTGTTTTCGTTTTCGCATGACGAGCCGTATCGAATTGAGTTTTTTGGAGATGAGGTAGACAGTATTCGAACCTTTGATGTGGAATCACAGCTGTCTGTAAAGTCAATCAAAAAACTACAAATAATCCCTAACATTGAGCATAAATTACTGAATGAAACCCGTCAGAGTTTTTTAGAGTATATAGCGTCCAACACGATTGTGTTTTCTAAAGATATTTCTACATTTTTAGCCGCTACCGATACGCTTCAAGAAAAAGCAAAGCTGGCGTATAGCGAACTATCGACGGCCATCAATCATAGCCGGCCAGAAGATTTGTTTTGTACTTCAGCTGATTTCAAATCCCAGTTATTAAACTTTTCAGTTGTTGAGTTTGGAAGCACGGCTGTTTTGACTTCTAAAAAGGAGTCTCAGTTGGAAGTTAAGGTGAGTCCTCAACCTTCATTTAATAAGCAATTTAACCTCATAATTGAAGATTTAAACACCCATCACGATTTAGGGTATCAAAACTATATATGTTGTTCAAATGCTCAACAAGCCCAGCGGTTTTATGACATTTTTGAAACGGTGGATGAAGACGTACACTGTCAAATCATTGTACTCTCTTTATATCAAGGATTCATTGATCATGATAAAAAAATGGTGTGCTATACCGATCATCAGATCTTTGAACGTTATCATAAATTTCATCTTAAAAATGGTTACGCCAAAAAACAATCGATCACCCTTCAGGAGTTAACAAAACTCGAAATGGGGGATTACATTACGCATATTGACCACGGCATTGGAAAGTTCGGTGGCTTACAAAAAATAGATGTTGAAGGTAAAAAACAAGAGGCTATAAAGTTGTTTTATGGCGAGCGTGACATTTTATATTTGAGTATTCATGCGCTTCATAAAATTACAAAATTTAATGGCAAGGATGGCAAACCACCTAAAGTTTATAAACTAGGGAGTAAGGCGTGGAAGGTTCTGAAACAAAAAACCAAATCTAGGGTTAAGGAAATTGCTTTTAATTTAATAAAACTATATGCCAAGCGTAAGCTAGAAACGGGTTTTAGGTATGATCCCGACAGTTCGATGCAATTAGAACTAGAAGCGTCGTTTGTGTTTGAAGATACGCCGGATCAAATTACCGCTACCGCAGATATCAAATCAGATATGGAAAGCGAACGGCCCATGGATCGTTTGATCTGTGGCGATGTTGGCTTTGGGAAAACAGAAGTAGCCCTAAGAGCGGCTTTTAAAGCGGTCGACAATGGGAAACAAGTTGCTATTTTGGTGCCAACAACCATTCTTGCGTTTCAGCATGCCAAAACGTTTAAAGCACGTTTGAAAGATTTTCCAGTTGCAATAGATTATATCAATCGATTTAAAACTACCAAACAACGAAAAGAAACCTTAGAACAATTAGAATCGGGTAGTTTAGATATCATTATTGGCACACATCAGTTGGTTAATAAATCGGTGAAATTTAAGGACTTAGGCTTGTTAATTGTAGATGAAGAACAGAAGTTTGGCGTTGCGGTTAAAGAAAAACTGAAAACTCTTAAGGATAATGTGGATGTGCTCACACTGACAGCCACTCCCATTCCGCGGACGCTTCAATTTAGTTTGATGGCAGCACGTGATTTATCAGTAATTACAACGCCACCACCCAACCGTTTTCCAATTGATAGCATTGTAATTCGTTTGAGTGAAGAAACGATTCGTGATGCGATTCAATATGAAATTCAACGTGCTGGACAAGTTTATTTTATTCATAATCGTATTGAAAACATTAAAGAAGTCGCAGGGCTTCTTCAGCGACTCGTTCCAGATGCAAAAATTCGGGTAGGTCATGGGCAAATGGAAGGACGGAAACTTGAGCAACTCATGCTCGATTTTATGAGTGGAGAATTTGATGTTTTGGTCAGTACTACTATTGTTGAAAGTGGACTAGATGTGCCAAATGCAAATACAATTTTCATTAATAACGCCAATAATTTTGGGTTGAGTGATTTACACCAAATGCGTGGGCGTGTCGGACGAAGTAACAAGAAAGCCTTTTGCTATTTTATTACGCCTGATTTTCATGCCATGACAGATGAAGCGCGCAAACGTATTTCTGCACTTGAGCAATACACAGCTCTTGGGAGTGGGTTTAATATTGCCATGAAAGATTTAGAAATTCGTGGAGCTGGCGATCTATTAGGAGGTGAACAAAGTGGTTTCATCAATGATATTGGATTTGAAACGTATCAAAAAATTCTGAATGAGGCTATTGAAGAGCTAAAAGAAACAGAATTTAAGAGTCTTTATAACGAAGATATAAATACTAAGGAATTTGTAAGAGATGTGACGATAGACACGGATTTTTCACTATTGTTTCCGGATGATTATATAAATAATATTACCGAACGATTGAGTCTTTACACTCAGTTGAATACTTTGAAAAATGAAGCTGATTTACAGCTGTTTGAACGCGATTTATTGGATCGATTTGGAGCGCTTCCTACACAGGTTGTGGACCTTTTGGACAGTGTGCGAATTAAATGGTTGGCAACGACCTTGGGCTTTGAGAAAATAGCCATGAAAAATCATAAATTAGTAGGTTATTTTATTAGCGATCAAGAAAGTCGTTTTTATCAAAGCATACATTTTTCAAAAGTTCTGCAATATGTTCAAACACACCCACAAACGTGTACAGTAAAAGAAAAACAAATGCGTATGGGACTCCGACTGATGATGAGTTTTTCAAATATTAATACGGTTCAACAAGGACTCGAAGCGTTACAACCTATTTTGGCATAATAGCAATAAACTCAAACGGGAAATGGTATGATTATTGATTTTTCTAGCTAAGATGATTATATTTGAATCTAGAAACTCACGCCCCATGTTTAAAAACCTTCTTTATATTAGCTTAATACTCCCGTTTTTTGTGTTGTCTCAACACCAAATTAAAGGGTCTTTTTCGCCTGCCACTGAATTCAAAGCAACCATGTTGTATCAACTTTCGGCAGGTAATGCTACGTATACGAGCTATGCAACAGTAAACCAACAAGGTGAGATGCAAATTATGCTAGACACTTCTGTGTCCCCAGGAATGTATAGATTAGTGTATGCGCTTCCACAATCTGAACATAATTTTGAATTTATCTACAATGGTAAAGAAGATATTGTCTTTAATTTTGATGCGACTTCAGGTGTTGAGTTCATAAACTCTGAAGAAAATCAACTGCTTCAGTCCTATGAGAAATCCATCATAGCTGCCCAGAACGAGTTGCTGCAATTGTATGCGGAAGCTTCTATGGATTCTGAAAAGTATAGACAGCGCGTCCAAAAAATAGACAGCCTGCAAAATACTTATGAAGCACTCTCTAAAGGAACGATAGCAGCCCATTTCATTGTGGCAAATAAACCCTACATACCCAGCATAGTAGACACTGCAAAAATATATTCGGTAAACGCAAAAATGCAGTTTTTTGAAGCTATAAATTTTGAAGACACAATTCTTCAAAGTTCTAATTTTATTATAGACAAATCCATTGATTATATTTTAAAGATGCACACGTCTGAAACGCCACCGATTCAAGACTATAAAACCAATATCGACAGGGTGTATCAGGCTTTTTCAACAACAGAACCTTCATATCAAATCGCAAGTTTAAACACTTTAAAAGATCTATTGATAGCTTCGAAACATGAAGTACTGGCTGTCTACCTTACAAAAATGTATGTATTGCCCTTAGCGAACCAACTTAATGACACAGAACTTAAAGCCTCTCTAGAAACGTTTTTGCGTGTTGCAGTTGGAGCGAAAGCCCCTAATTTTGATATAGAAGACCCTTTAACTACATTGAAATCCACTCTTTATAACATGGACAATGCTTCAAATTATATATTAATTTTTTGGAGTAGCGATTGTGGACACTGCTTGAATGAGCTTCCAAAAGTTCATTCGTATATTTCAAAATATCCTGAAAAAGATATAAAAGTGATCGCCATTGGACTGGAGGAGGGTCTAGAACCGTGGCGTGAAACCATCAAGGTATGGCCCAAATTCACACACGCTATCGCTCAAGGCAAATGGGAAAACAGTATTCCAATACAGTATGATATCACGGCAACTCCTAGCTATTTTGTATTGGATGCTTCAAAAGTGATTACTTCAAAGCCTTATTTATTAAAAGATTTGAAAGCGGTTTTGGATCAAAAATGATAAAATGCATTTTCAATATGTTCTATTTCAGGATCATTTTTAGACAGTACAATGGCGATGATGTCAAAACGAACTTCAACGTCTAGCTCGTTAGACGTGACAAAATAATCAACGGCCTTAATTATGCGTTGTATTTGGGCAGGTTTTAAAAATTCTTCGGGAGCACCAAACGCCGTAGAAGAACGTGTTTTTACTTCTACTGCTGCCAAACAATTCTCTTTTTGAGCAATAATATCCACTTCCGCTTTTAGATAGCGGTAGTTTTGAGCTAAAATACGATAGCCTTTAGAAGTTAAATACGCAACGGCTAAGCGTTCTCCAGATATACCACGATTATAATGCTCGGACATTCGAAAGGTTTTTATTGTTTTTGAAACTCATAGTCGCGCTCTACTTTGGCAATACGCACTTTATAATGGCTATACCATAATTGCTGTCCTTTTTTTTGAGTGTCTTTGTGCAGTAGGTTTTCTTTCCATGTTTTGATGGCGGCCAAATCACGCCAATAAGAAATAGTAACACCAATTTCTGACTGTGCAGATTCCATGCCCAAAAAGCCATCTTGTTGGATCACGAGCTGGTTCATTAGTGCGTTTGTTTCTGTATAGCCAGCATTATTATCCGTTCGAAGCGAGCTAAAAATAACAGCATAATAGGGTGGGAGTGGGGTGTTTGAAATCATAGTAAAAAGTTTAGTCAATAAATGAGACCCTCGTTTTCGATTTTGTCACATTAAGCTGTATGTTACGTCCAAAATATAAAGCGCGGTTTTCTAATTCATGCCCTGCAGGAAATCCAAATACAACAGGTATATTACAGTCTTTAAGAATATCTAATATCAATGTTTCGATAGACTGTCCCCATGCAGGAGTATTAATGCTGATTTTACTCATGTCGCCGATTATTACACCAGCACAGTGGTCAAAATAACCAGCGCGTTTTAGGCTTTGTAATTGCCGATCGATATGGTATTTATGTTCGCCAACCTCCTCAATAAAAACAATTTTTTTGTTGGTATCAAGGCGTGTGTTACTGCCTAAGGTAGCTGTTAATAAAGACAAATTTCCTCCCACGAGTTGCCCGGATGCGTTTCCTGATTTATTGTCAGAATGGCCGTCGACCTCATAGTTTTTAAGTTGTCCAAAAAGAGCATTTTTTAAGGTCTCTACAGATAGTTTTATGGCTTCTGAGTCTTCCGTGAGGTTGATACACATCATGGCATGTAAGCTTTCGTAACCTAAATTATTTAAAGTATTGTGAAGGATAGTCACATCGGAATATCCAATAATCCATTTAGGGTATTTTTTAAAGCTTTCGAAATCTAAATCATCAATAATTCGAAGGGTTCCATAGCCACCGCGTGCACACCAAATTGCTTTGATACTCGGGTGATCCAAAGCCCATTGTAAGTCGCTAGTTCGCTGGGCATCGGTTCCTGCAAAATGATTGGATTTCGTTTCAAGATGTGTTCCAAAAACAACTTCTAAGCCCCAATTATTAAGAAGTAATTTTGTTTTTTGTATGACTTCAGCATCTTTTTTTAGAATACTAGCCGTGGCAACGATAGCTATGGTATCCCCTGCTTTTAAATAGGAAGGGCGTACCATTTCAGCTAAATTTTTAGGAGTAGAACGTTCCATGAGAGTCTTGTTTGGAGATGAGTGTATGATGAATATAAGGCACCACATTAAAGAATTAAGAATCATTTTTAAGGGCTTTTTGTAAAGATAGCAATTTCTCTAAAATTCTGTTTCAAATTGGAGGTAATATTGTGTATTTTTGTAGGCACAATTCACAATTCAATGTCAAAACGTTTTACGATTACTGCCGCTTTACCTTACACCAATGGCCCCATACATATCGGTCACTTAGCAGGGGTGTACGTGCCCGCTGATATTTATGCCCGTTTCCTACGCTTACAAGGTCATGATGTGGCTTTTATTTGTGGTAGTGATGAGCATGGTGTGCCCATTACCATTAAAGCAAAAAAGGAAGGCGTTTCGCCACAAGATATTGTAGATCATTTTCATGCAAATATTAAATCTTCTTTTGAAGAGTTCGGCATTTCATTTGATAATTATTCAAGAACTTCTGCAAAAATTCATCATGAAACAGCTTCTGAATTCTTTAAAACACTTTATAATAAAGGCGATTTTATTGAAGAAACAACGGCTCAGTTATATGATGCCGATGCTGGTCAATTTTTAGCAGATCGTTTTGTAGTTGGCACCTGTCCGAAGTGTGGTAATGAAGAAAGTTATGGCGATCAATGTGAAGCTTGTGGTACGTCACATAACGCCACGGATTTGATCAAGCCTAAATCGGCAATTACTGGCGCCATTCCTTCTCTAAAAGAAACAAAACATTGGTTTTTGCCCTTGGATAAACATGAAGCATTTTTAAAACGTTGGATTTTAGAAGGCCATAAAGCTGATTGGAAACCAAATGTTTATGGGCAATGTAAATCATGGATTGATGATGGTTTACGTCCGCGTGCGGTGACTCGTGATTTGGACTGGGGAATTCCAGTTCCAGTAGAAGGCGGTGATGGTAAAGTGCTTTATGTGTGGTTTGACGCGCCAATAGGCTATATTTCTTCCACCAAAGAATGGGCCCAAAGAGAAGGTAAGGATTGGGAGCCATATTGGAAAGATGAAGACACTACTTTAGTGCATTTTATAGGTAAGGATAATATTGTATTTCATTGTATTATTTTTCCGGCAATGCTTAAAGCAGAAGGCAGCTATATCCTTCCTAAAAATGTACCAGCGAATGAGTTTTTAAACTTAGAAGGTCAAAAATTATCAACTTCGAAGAATTGGGCAGTTTGGTTGCCAGAATATTTAAAAGATTTTCCAGAGAAACAGGATGTTTTACGCTACGTGTTAACGGCAACTGCTCCGGAAACGAAAGACAATGACTTTACGTGGAAAGATTTTCAAGCTCGAAATAACAATGAATTGGTGGCTATTTTTGGAAATTTCATCAACCGTGTGTTAGTGTTGACTAATAAGTATTATATAGGAATAGTACCAAGCCCAAATGTGTTTTCCGAAATTGATTTAGAAGCCTTAGAAAAAGTAAAAGCATACCCTGGAATTTTATCAAAATCTATTGAGCGTTACCGTTTTAGAGAAGCAAGTCAAGAGTTAATGAATCTTGCTCGTCTTGGAAATAAATATTTAGCGGATGAGGAGCCTTGGAAACGTATCAAAACCGAACCAGAACGTGTGCAGACTATTATGTATGTTGCGCTTCAAATTTCAGCAGCTTTAGCTGTGGTATGTGAGCCATTTTTGCCATGGTCATCAATTAAATTAAAAACAATGCTTCAGTTGCAACCACAATCTTGGGCTGCAGTTGAAAGAGGTAAAAAACTCTTAGAACCTGATCATCAAATAGGAAAAGCAGAATTGTTGTTTGCTAAAATTGAAGATTCAGAAATCGAAAAACAGCTCGAAAAATTAGCAGAAAGTAAACGAGCAAATACCATTGCTAATAAAGTGATAGAACCTCAAAAAGAAACGATTTCGTTTGAAGACTTTTCAAAATTAGACATTCGTGTAGGGACAATTATTGCAGCCGAAAAAATGCCTAAAGCCAAGAAGTTATTGGTGCTTCAAGTAGATACAGGTATTGATATACGCACGATTGTTTCAGGAATTGCCGAAAGTTTTACGGCGGAAGATGTACTAGGTAAGCGGGTCACCGTTTTAGTTAATTTAGCGCCTCGTGCATTAAGAGGCGTTGAAAGTCAAGGAATGATTTTGATGACCGAAACGGCTGATGGAAAACTCATCTTTGTGAATCCTGATGCTACTCATGAGACTACAAATGGATTGAAAATTGGTTAAGGTGGTATTAAGATGTGAGTATTAAGTATTAAGAAAAAAGAGTAAATA
>Ga0209119_1000094_pt1 | contig 88224 bp, 86 predicted proteins | sample COG_03_FD_184747 | JGI IMG/M metagenome (GOLD analysis project Ga0209119, IMG submission 184747) | Pelagic Microbial community sample from North Sea - COGITO 998_met_03 (SPAdes) (version 2) | ecosystem: Environmental > Aquatic > Marine > Neritic zone/Coastal water | place: Helgoland, sampling...
TCTTGGTAAGCTGCTCGATCGTCATCGCCATTTGTGTTTGTTGAGTTGGTTGCTTTGGTTGTTTGTTGGTGGGTAACAGAAGTATCAGAAAACTTATTTCAATTTTTTTTTGCGTTAAGTTTTTGGAAAAATTTGTGGTAAAAATGGCATATGGAATAGGTGTAAAAAAGGAACTCAAAAAAAAATTGAAATAAGTTTCTGAATAGTTAGGAAGAACAAATAATAATTAAATATAAAAAAAAGGATACACGCTCTGTGAGCTCAACTTCTAGGGTCATGACGCCCCTAGTAGCGGGAGTGCAGTTGTAAAGTGTCGGGACTGATCATCCCAGCAAGACACCTCTTTAGCCCGGAGTAAAGACAACTGCGATGTGTATCTTTTTTTATTGTAAATATGTGTTAAATATGTGGTATAATTTTGTTACTCAATTCTCGTTTTCCTACTCATTTCCCGTTTGAATATAAATAGGGTAGTTAGGACAGTAAAATAAAAATAAAAATAAAATAAAAAATGGAGTTAAAACATAGAAAAGCTAGGTGGCACACTATTGTTATTCTCTCTTCAACCATTTTTTTAAGCAATCAATTTTCACACCATCTTTTTATTATACATAATCAATAGTATTTTAACATTTCTGTATCTTATCCATATAATATCTATATAGAGTATCTTTTGTAACAAATTCATATGTATATTTTAATTCAAGGTCAAGCCACTCAACACCATTTGTAAAAGGATCGGGGTCTTCAGGATAATCGTATTTCAAAATTATTTCTCTTTCTATAGCTTCAATCTTTACTTCATGTTTATATAATAATCGATAAAATTTTCCCATTTCTTTTTTGTATAATTTTAATAATAATAAATAACTTTTCTCCAACTTATCAAATGAAATATCTTCAATATTATATAATGGAATTAACTCAATGTTCAACTCTTTGTTCACTTCATATACAATATTATTAAAATTAATATCTGAAAAACATTCACAAATGGCTGGACCGGCACCTATATATTCATTGTCCTGCATAAGAAGATCATCATTAAAACGGACAAGCCAATAAGCCTTTGACCTTATACCCTTGATAAGACAACATATCTTATTCACAATGTTTTTCTTTTCTTTAAAAATACAAGGAATCTTCGCGTTGGTATTCATCAACAATTCATGAACATAGACATCATAACAATCCATTTGTGTTTGTTGAGTTTGTAGCCTTGTTTGTTTGTTGATACATAAAAAAAAAATAAAAATTTTTTCAATTTTTTTTGGTTTTGAGTTTTGGGATTTTTTTTATTTTTATTTTTATTTTTATTTTTATTTTTATTTTTATTTATTTATAATTATTGATAGTATGTGTTATTAAAAATCTTGAATAATCTTCGTTTATAAATAAATTATTATAATCTAAACATCTTGGAGCATATAGAAATCTTATAAAGTTTTTTATTTGTTTGATTTGTTTACTATAACAATAAACATAGTGTTCTACCTTTGAAAAAGATAATGATATGCGAATATTGTGTTTAATACAAATTTTGAACCATAATTGAATACTTTTATTGAGTATAATATATTTTGGATTTTTATTCTTATTTTTTTGATAAATCATAATATTGTTATTTAATTCCATTAATTTTTTAGAGAGAAGGTCTGTAAAAACTATCCAAAATTCATTATTGTATTTTTCTCTCTTGTAATTGGAATTGTAAATTATTGTAAGACTATCTATTAATTTATTTGTTAGAATTTCATTGTTTAAAAACCCACTATGGTTTACAAGGGTTATCATGTTGGATATATAATTGATACTTTCTAATTTTTTTTTTGTATTTTGGTAATGCTTATAAATTATATTTTTACTATTTGTGTGATTTATAATTTTGACTATATAATATACAATATCTTGAGGAAATATAGATAAAAGGACATAATAATTCATGATATAAAAGATGAACGTAGAGAGAAAAGTAATTGATTTCTTCAATTTTTATTTACTAATTTAAATAATTAAAAAATAAAAAAATTGATTTTTATTATAATAATATATTATTCACATTATTATTCTAGTGTTCTTCAAAAAACAAAATGGAATGTTTTGACATTTTTGTTCATAATCTTGTTATTAATACAAACATTAAGAAACATACTAATTTTTGTAAAGAGAAAAAAAATCTTTTGAATAAGATATTAAAAATTCTTAAAAATATAGAATTTAAAAAAAATTGGATTCATGAATTTAATATGTTTATTCGTAGTAAAGATAATTGGGGTTATGATTATTTTCATTTTGTTGGTGGAGAAGATAAATATATTAATTTTACTAGAATTTTACATAATGTAAATAAATATTTAAATATAGATAATAATGAAAAAGGATTTATTTATGAATTGTATAATCCAGATAAGTCTTCTTCATTATTAAATCAAGATAACGCCGATGAAATTTTATTTGACAAATTAGATAAAATTTATTATATGTTAATAAAATTATATAAGAAAGAGATTGGAAAAATACACAGAATGTATAATGAAAATATTACATATATTTTGGAAGAAGAAAAAGAAATAAAAAGAATTATGAAAGAAAATTCTATATACGATGATCTTTATAATTTTCCTTCATATGGAATAAATAGTATTGGTAGATATAATTATAAAAAAAATGAACTAGATTTTATAGAAAAAGATAGTTTTTATAACTATTATCGTAGTAAGCATATTAAAGTATAAAATGATCTTTAATAATAATTTTATTACAATACAAAGTTTTCTATAATTATTATGTAATAAAAATAAAAATAAAAATAAAAATAAAAATAAAAATAAAAAAAATCCCAAAACTCAAAACCAAAAAAAATTGAAAAAATTTTTATTTTTTTTTGTAAAATTAAACTACTTATCTCTCTTCAACTCTCAAAAAATTCTTATGGAAGCAATCAATCTTTGGTTGAAAAATAAAAATCTTGAAAAAAAAGAATATCAAATTGAAGGTATTAAATGGTGTCTTAACAATGAGACATTAGGCTTTCAAATTGATGAAAAAAATATAAAAGGTGGGTTGGTAGCAGATGAGATGGGTTTGGGAAAAACAATAACAATGCTCTCTCTTGTAATTGGAAATCCAAAACCTCTAACTCTAATTGTTCTACCAAAGGCTCTTCTAAATCAATGGGAAAAAATAATTCTTACTCTAACTGACCAAGAACCATATATTTATCATGGAACAAATACAAAAAAATCTCTCCAAGAAATCACAACCAACAACTCAATTATAGTAACAACTTATGGAATGATAGCAACCAGTGATAAGAGAGAAAATGAATTATACAAACAAAAATGGAACCGTGTTATTTATGATGAAGCGCACCATCTTAGAAACAAGAAAACATCAATCTATAAGGGTGCTTATATTTTAACTCAAAACTCAGAAATAAACTGGCTTGTAACAGGAACGCCAATTCAAAACCAAAAAAATGATTTTTATTCTCTCTGCGATATTATTGGAATCCCAAAAACATTTTACCAAAAAAGTGAAAACCTTAAAGAAATAGCAAAGAATTTCCTGATGAAGCGAACGAAAGAGCAAGTAAAGATAGAAATGCCAAAAATAAATACAAAAAAAATAGATGTTGAGTGGGAGAACAATGATGAAAAAGAACTATCCCAATTTATTCATCAAAATCTGGATTTTAGTAATCTGGTAACAAGGAACAATATGCGATTTAATATTCCAATTCCAGAGAGGAAGCTCCCGCTCTTAGTAAAAGCACGTCAGTCTTGTATCATGGCATCTATGGTAAAAGACGGAAATATCACAACAAATGTTTCTAGCAAACTTTCAAAACTAATTGAAACAATAATAGCATCACCACAAGATAAGAAGAAACTAATCTTCTGTCACTATAGAGCAGAAATAGATGAGATTTCAAAGCTTCTCTCCATACAAAAATACAAAACCGCATTCATTGATGGAAGGACAAAAAATAATGAGCGATTATCAATATTAAATAATACAGAAAATATTGATATTCTTATTTTACAAATACAGACAGGTTGCGAAGGTCTTAATCTACAGATGTTTTCTGAAGTATACTTTGTAAGTCCACATTGGAACCCGTCAATTGAAGAGCAAGCAGTAGCCAGATGCCATCGTATTGGACAAACACAAGAGGTGAACGTATATAGGTTTATTATGGGAGCTCATGAACCAAAGCAAAAGTCGCAATCATTAGAAATGCATACAAAAGAAGTCCAAAAAAGGAAACTCAAGATTGCCAGCGAACTCAACTAAACCAAAATACCAAAATCAAAATAAAAACTATATATTTTTTTACATAAATTTACATAAAATAACTCTTAAGCATCAATTTACATAAAATAGCTCTTAAGCATCAATTTATATTGTTCTATTATAAAAGTAGAAGTAGTATTAGCAGTAATTACAAATTCAGAAGTATCAACCCATTGTTCTGGAGCAAAAATATGAGGTCCAAAAGTAATATAATAGCTTCCTTGTTTAGTTATAGTTCTTACATCAATAGTTTCAATAAATGTAGAACCTTGACTTACTCCACTAATATCCAAAGCTATAGTTTTAGAATTAGAATTCGCAGAATTAACAAGAAAATTAGCATATATTTCTACATATTGACCAGAAATATCTAGTGAAGGCGATATAATAGTATTTCCAGAACCAGAAATTGTCAAACCTAATTGATTAAAAGCTGGAACAACAAAAGAAATATCTACAGGAGCACCTGCTGTATTAGTATTAAAATTAGAATCATAAAATAATGTTTTTCTCTCTAAAGAAATAGGTTGTCCTTGACTAGAAGGAAGTTGAACACTCTGGTTAATACTAGAAAAATCAGAAAATAGCAAATTACCATGTGTAAAATAAATACCAGACACATCATTAATAAAATTATTATCCATAGATAAATTTGCTTTAATTATAGTGGAAGCATCAATAGTAGTAGCATTATAAATAGTTAAGTTACCAGTAACACTAATACCACCGGCAGCACTAATATCTAAAGTTTCAGAAGTAGTAATATCAAAACTAGAACCATGACCAATATAAGTTCCATCGCTGAAATAAATTCCAGAAACATCATTAATAAATTGGTCGCTCATAGATAAATTAGAACGAATAGTAGTAGCTCCAGAAACATCTAAAGTATTATCAATGGTAGTAGCAGCGTCAATAGTTAAGTTACCAGTAATAGTAACACCACCAGCAGCAGTAATATCTAATGTTTCAGAAGTAGTAATATCAAAACTAGAGCCATGACTAATATAAGTTGCGTCGCTGAAATAAATACCAGAAACATCATTAATAAAGTTATCATTCATAGATAAATTAGATCGAATAGTAGTAGCTCCAGAAACATCTAAAGTAGATAATAATTGAACCTGGTGTGCTAATGTAGTATTACCATTAACATATAATTGTCCAACTCCATCATCATAGTCAATATAATTACCACTTGGAAATAATAATCGTTGAGTGTTAATGGTATTAGCTGTAAGATTAGAATTTATAGTAATATTAGAATTAATAGTAACATCTGTATTAAGATTAATACCTCCAGCGGCACTAATATCTAATGTTTCAGAAGTAGTAATATCAAAGCTAGAGCCATGACCAATATAAGTTCCATCACTAAAATAAATACCAGAAACATCGTTAATATATTGTTCACTCATGGATAAATTACCAACTATAACAGCTGTTCTAGTATTAATTTTATTAAAAAAGCCTAAATTAAATCTTTTATCATTAGAACTACCCGATTCATCATAACCTAAATTAACATATTCACTAATAATAGGTTGAATAGTATTACCACTAATTTCAATAAGATTATTAATCGAACCATTAATAATTAAGTTTTCAAGAGTAGTATTACCAACAACATCTAAAGTTTTATTAACAGTAGTAGCATTATAAATAGTTAAGTTACCAGTAACACTAATACCACCGGCAGCACTAATATCTAATGTTTCAGAAGTAGTAATATCAAAACTAGAGCCATGACCAATATAAGTTCCATCACTAAAATAAATACCAGAAACATCATTAATAAATTGGTCGCTCATAGATAAATTCCCATTAATAATCGCATTACCATTTACTTCTAAAGTAGCGGAAGGATTTGATGTTTTAATACCAACTCTTTGCTCTCCATTGTCAATAATTCTAATGACTTCAGTATTATCAACACCAAATATTAAAGGTTCGGTATTACTAAGAGTCCCAATCGCGAGACCATTATTATCAGAACCTCCAGTTGAAAATATTAAATTATAGCTAACATCACCGAATCGTGTATTATTAGATGCTCCAATAAAAATAGTTCCTTGTGAAGTTTGAAATTGTGAAGAATTTTTATCATTAGGATTTAACACTTTTAAAAAACCATTTTGTATAGTAGTAGAACCAGAAACATCTAAAGTATTATTTAAATAGGTAGTTCCAGTAACAATTAAATTATTATTTATAGTAACATTACCTTCTTGAATAAATATATTATCAGTGTTTACTAAATTATCAGTTTCACTAAAATAAAGAATTTCACCTTTATTACCAGGAAAATCTAGTATAGCAGCAGGACCAGTAGGTCCAATCGATCCAGGAGGACCAGTATCACCAATAGGGCGACAACAATTTTTATATTTTAAATAAGTAGAATAATTAGAATATGACATATATATAAAATACAACAAATAAATAATTTTATTATAAATTAAAATACTTAAATAAAAAAAGAATAAAACATATATCAGTATAAATTCAATATTAATTAAATAAATTAATAATGTTATAAATACTAATGTTAATATAGCATCGCTGGTGTAGTGGTAACATCTTAGGTTTCCATCCGAAGGTCGGGGTTTCGATTCCTCCACGATGTAAATAAAAATTTTTATATTAAATTATCAAAATTATCAAAAATTAATAATAACATTTTTGTATTTTACCGTACCGCTTATCTTCAATCATATCATTTTCTTTAGAGCTTAATTTATTTCTATTTGTTGAAGAAACAAAAGGGTTAAAATTATTAAAAAAGTTATCATGGATTTCATATTTATTTTTGATTTGAGTATCAAAACGCATAATAGTATTAAATTGTTCAGATGAAGCTTCTTCTATGGATTTATACTCAGATGGCAAACATATTTTATTACATAAACATTTAGATGGGCAAAAAGCTCTAATAAAATCATTCAAAAAGAAACGAATCCAATAAGATTTTTTAAGTTGAGAATTGGTTATTTCTTGTGTAAATATTTTATCAATATCAGAAAATGCAGTATTCAAATATAAAATAGTTTGTATAAGTTCATTTTTCAAAGTAGATAAATTAGTTATTCTCTCTTTATAATCACTAGTTATATGTAAATGTTTATTTCTTTGTAAAGCATGAATAAAGCGCATTTCATTTTTAACATTCTTAAGAGTATTAATAGTTTTAATTTTATAGTCATCTATTTTTTTTATAACAGCAAAAATATTAATATTATAAATAATAGGATAAGTATAGCGAATATTTCTTGGAATCATGAATTGATTATTTTCTTTAATTTCAGAGATTTTATCTTGAACATTTTTAATTTTATCTCGAATATCATCCATAATAATTTTTTTCTCTTTTGTTTTCATATTATAAATTCGCTTTCTTTCTCTATATAATTCATTTCTTTTTTTAGTTTTCTCTTCATCGGAACTATTTTTATTAAAATTATAATTAATAATATTTTTACTTTCTTCAAAATGTTTATCTACAGCATTTTTAGAGAGAATAGGATTGCTGAATAATAATATTTGCCCAGAATGAAACTCCATATTATGTTGAAGTTTATCATATTGATGAGAAGATATTTTATGAGCTTCCGATTTAGCATCTAATTTGAGAAAATTAATAACACCTAATAAGAAGGCAATAAAACCGTTAACACCGGCTAATATAAGAGAACCATGTTCTAATTTACAAACAACTTCTTGTAATATTGATACCATAGCTGTAAGAGCAATTGACAGAAGCATAAGTTTATTTAAAAGAACCTGACATGATTCTCTACTCTCCATATAAATAATTTTTTGACCTTTTAAATAACTAGCTAAAATATCAAGTGCCGATGAATATCTATGGACAGTATCTTGTGTATAATATTTATCTATTTGTTTTTGAACATCATTAAAAGATAATTTTTTATAATGTAGAACCTTTTTATGATTTTTATAGAAATCAATTTCATATGATCGCAAAGATTTATCACTACTTTTTTCAATTTCATAATAATCACTATCGTCAGATGAAGTATCACTAGGATTACTACAAAAACTATCATCTATATTACTTTGATTACTTTTATTACTATTGATATTATCAACTTTAGAAAGATCAACAAAACGATGAACTATTCTAGTAGGAGTATTACAGGAAAGTTCTAAAATATTATCTAGATTATTAATTTTATCTAATTTATTCTCTATTTTATTCTCTAATTGCGTTATTTCAATATTTTCATCAGGAATATTAATAATAACAGGTTTATCATTATTATCATTATTATGATTATTATCATCATTATTTTTATGATGATTAATATTATTGGAGAGATCAATATTTAATTTTAGTTTACTATTATTATCCATAAATATATATATATGGATAATAAAACAAAAAATATCTTATATATGACGCTAAAATGTGGATAAATGCTTTTTTGAAATAGAAAAATTTACCCAATATATTCAAAAAAGATATGTAAAACTAATAGTATTTAAAGTATTATTATAATTTTATCAATTATTGAAATACATTGAATAATAGTGGAATACAAGAAGAATATAAACCATTGAAATTTAAATCATAATTAAAAATAAAAAATCATAATTAAAATTTTTGTAAAATTTATATTATTAATAAATAATATATATGAAAAACCGTTATAAGATTTTAACTCAAAACCCGATCAAACAAATTGATGATGTAAATGAACGGATAAGTAAAGCTATTGTAGATATTACTAATAATAAAAGTGAAACAACAAACTTAGTATCCAATATTACTGAACAATTGGGATGGACCAAAGGCAACCCTTTAAATGCTCAACTCGAGGGCGTTGTATCGAAACGGTGCGCTATGTCTGGTGATGGTAAGACAGTTGTTTACAAAGACACCGCTACCAACGACCTATTAGTATATTCGAACATTCCAGGGCGATCCGCTAAAATATCAACTGGTGATATGCCTGGTGAGTGGTTGCTTGGCGGTTCAGATATTCGCCAAATTGAACTAAGTGATGATGGCTCTGTTATTGTTGCTGGTGACGCTAGAGGCTTTATCTATAATACCTCAGGTGTTCAGGCTGGTGCGGGACGAGTACTTGTGTATCGTTTTGAGAACGGCGTGTGGGTGAATAGATTAAAAGCGATTGGTGCTACAGATAAAGGAATGTTTACACCAATAGTTTTGGGACACTCTATTTCTTGTAACCAGGATGGAACTGTCATTGCTGCGATGGCGGGAAACTATTCGCAAGTCTCTGGTCTTACAGCAAGTGAGGCTGTTAAACTGTGGCGGTGGGACCCTACATCGTCAGAGTATGTAGAAGATACTAGTCTAACAGCACCAGGCAAACTCAATGTAGCTTGGTCTAATTTTGGTTCCATTGCACTCACCCAAGATGGCAGTGTCGTAATTGTCGCAGAACGCGGTGGCGGCAAGCTTCACCGCATTGACTATGTTGACTCTGCCTGGGGTCCACCGACTGTCATCACTTACGCAACGGCTTTCCCAGATATACCAGTGGACGGTATTGGTAGATTGCCGATGGTCGTTTCTAATAAAGACGGTTTTGTACTTGGTTTAACCGGAACCACCTTAGACAATGATGGTTCACTGAACACAGCTGTTGTTTTTAAGTTTCCAGACACATACACCTCAGGCGCTCTTGTAAGCGTCGAAATACCTATGTCTGATGGATACTGGTGTGATATGTCCAAGACAAATGACTATGTTGTACTTGGACGAGGTGAATTGAACAGTCAGAGAGGACAAGTTGCCGTCTACAAACTAACAGTTGGGGAGACATCAATTACCTCCAACCCCGTAAACATCATTTCCGGTATTAACAATACAGATGCTGTTGGAGGTAGTGATAATATTGGAGCCGGCGTCGCTATTTCGAACGACGGCAAGCACTTTGCTTTCCAATGTGATAACGCTTTGTCGAAACTTGCTGGTATTTACCGAGTCGGTATGAATGACATAGATGCACTAAGATCAGAAGTTCTGGAAATTGATAATAAAATAAATTTAGAAAACTTAAAACTAGATTCGGTAAAACAAAACGTCCCACCTAATCTTGACCCCCTTTTTGTTGAACCCACTTCTTGGAATGAAAAACCTGAATATACTTTATCTACTCTTACTCAAGGTCAATATCCTTTATTTGGTTTAGATAATAATTATAGTGATGCTCTTGTTCTTCCTTATACAAATGGTATTAGTAATGATTGGGATATTACTTATACTAATACAACTATTGATAAACAGATAGTAAAAAATATAGCAAATTCGCTTAAATACACTGGTTCCGGTTCTGTAAATGAGCATTCACTTGTGACCGCCAAGGAGTACACAATTAAAGATGGTTTCAACTTTTCGTGTAAGGTAACTCTTGCTGATTCTGACGGAAATCGTGCTGTTCTAGGATACAACGTGGTATTTGATGCCTCTGGTTCTGGTATAGATACTTATTTTAACTTAAATGCGTCTGGAACTACTGAAATGGAGTTAGTTATGATAAAAGACCAGGACATATCTGGTGTTCGCGTATGGATTGATGGCGTTGAAGACGAAACCACAGTTTTCCCAGATTTTGTTGGTGGTCGCCTAGTTGTAATTGCGAATTCTAACGCGACCTTCTCGGAGGTCAAACTAACTGACACAAAATATGAAATTCCCGATTTGTACGAATTAACAAAAACTAAGAGTATCAACTTAAATATATTAACAACAGTTAATCCTATAGATCAAGACTTTTTAAATAAAGTAAGCGCTCTACAAGAAGCGAGTACTTTATGGAATGGACCGAACGAAGTTCCTTATTATTTTGCGAAGTTAGGGGCATCTGTATATTTCAGAATGAATGAACAAAGTATTGAAGCCAATAAATCTAATTTAATTTATTATGCTAATAGACCAGCTACAGCAGCAGTGATATACGGAGGTGATATTAAACTTGATGAACCCAGTATCTCCATTAAAATATATACTCGGGACGTGTCAAGTGTTAATGAAATATTGAATACTACTGGATTCGTAACTTTTGAAGAGTTCACTCAGCAGACACGTGAGGGATATATAGCATCTCTAATGTACGAACCCAACGGAAACCCAACAGGAACAACGCGGGAACAAGCTATAGATTACTGGACATCTACGGTAAGCAGCTGGAGTCCGTTATCACTTTTAGCGTATGGTGGTTTACCAACTCCATCAATTATTAATCTCAACCCATCGATGGTTTGGACTAATGAACTCTCAGAAGGAACTTATAATGAACGTGATTTGTGGTTTCTAAACCGTCTTAATGTTCCAGAAGAACAAGAGTATGTAGTTTCTATTGATAATAACTCGTATGTCAATAATGTTTACCTTCCAATTACAACAGTTTCGAAAATTCAAGATGTCGCTGTTAAAATTCTTACAGGCGAAAAACTTAGTGGAATGATGACTGGACTTTGGCCTATAGCTAACTCTGTTTGGTCTTCTACTGACCCGCTGGTTGTATATTCGCCTGACACAACCACAACTGAAACCAACTTTTCTGACGCCGGTTCGTTCCCCACTAGAGCTGAATGGGATGCCAAGGGTCTAAGTAGCTTTTATGCTCCTTATGTTACTGCTCTAGGTGGTGATGCCGCAGCGGAAACTACTTTCGACACCCTAGGTTTCAAACAGTTTATTGAGCAGTTTCTATTCAATAATTCCAACACTGTCAAGTTTGAAGCTTTACCTTAAAATTTAACAATAAAAATAAAAAATCATAATTAAAATTTTTGTAAAATTTATATTATTAATAAATAATATAAATGAGTTCGCGTTATAATGCCCCTTCTCGATATGCCACCATAACACAAAAGACAGTACGTCTTGACCTAGCACTATTAGAAGCCAACTTAGGTCTCGCCATCTCGGCTGAGGAAACAGCTCGGCAGGCTGCTCTTGATGCTCAGACGTCTGCCCAGACTGCTCTCGATGCTCTACAGGATGCCAACGCCGCTGACTTAACAGGTCAAATCAGTACACTTTCAAGTTCAGTAACTGCTGTCACCAATTCAATTGCTGCTCAGACCTCTGCCTCAAATTTGTCGAACAAGATCAAGTCTGGCTTAGACAATGTACTTCCTGTAAATTTAGTGACTGAACTTCAAGGACAGGAAGCTTCGAGTAAATTTGGTTACACTGTCCAGTTTTACAATAACGGGGATGGTTTAGTGATTGGAGCTCCAGAAACCGTTGGAAGCAGTTCCAATGGAAAAATTTACACATACGAGCAAATTTCAGGAAACTGGTTTAAAACGGCAACAGTTGAAGGAACAACACCAGGATTTGGTAGATACATCAGCATTACCGAGGATGGTAATCAGGTTTTACAATGTTCTGAAGATTCCACACCTTATGGTTCCGTATATAAAAAGCAGCCCGCTCCAGCTGAAAATCACGCTGTATTCACTGTTCCTGATAATTACACTGCTTTAGATGGCCCGATGAACGGTCCGGATAATGAACCCATACAAGTAATAACTGGCATAGACGGCACTTACTATTCAGATGGTACTTACGTACTAACATCTGACCCAGGGGTTACTAAGACAGGAAACTGGTTCAATGGAGGGTCTGGTTACATCGATGGAGTTGCTGTTGGTGCTAACTTTGTCAGTGGACTACAGTATCTTGTAACAAATTTTGGATCTTTAGTATCTGTCACAGTAGGTCATGTAGTAAATGGCACCATTAGTAGCATTACCATCACTGGTGTGGATACATTCCAATCCGGCCCAGTTGCTTATTATAACGCAATCTACAAGTATGAACTCGATACGTTGCTTCCACGAGGACAGCCTGGTGTTGCCGCAATAGAACCTCCTCCAGATACTTTTGTTCTTCAGGCAACAATCGATGAGGCTTATCGAGGAAAGATTTCAGGCGACGGTTCTACTATTGCTGTATTCCTTAAAAAGGGCGCAGGTGTGTATGATTTCACCCTATTTGATGTAGCTAATTTGCCAACAGATGCTTCTGCTGCTGCTTCCGGCACTTTAAAGCACACTGTCAACACAGGCGGATTTTACCCTGTTGCTATTACTACAGATGGTTCTAGAATCGTTGCTTCAGGTGGTAACAATGTACTACCAAAAATGTTTATTCGTCAAGTTGACGGTAGTTACACCGATACAGCCTTCTCGAGTTCAATGGCTGTTCCCACCTACATTCATAACATTGAAATCACAGGCGACGGAACAGTTGTAGTAATTGGAGATAGTGGAAACCAAACTGTATCGTACCTTCAGAAAAATACTGCTAATAATGACTATGATTTCAAAACTTCTGTTACAGGAGAAACCTCCGGTCACAGATTTGGAGGGGGGCATTCTGGTACATCGGTATCTCCAAATGGCCTTATTGTTGCTATCGGCGATGATTGGTTTTCAGTTGCTGGTTCACAGAAGCATGGAAATGCATACCTCTACAAATATGAGAACGGCATTCTATCTAGAGTTACAAGCATGGGAATGGGAGTTCTAGCAACTGACAGCAGACTTGGACACAGCATGGACCTAACAAACGATAGTGTCGCAGTTACAACTCTAAACATACCAATAACTGGTGATACCCTACCAGGCCAAGTTGACATATACAAAATGCTTCCAATAAGTGATAATTTTGGTGTATCACAGTTATACTCTTCAATTGCCCAAATTGAAGCGAAGCTATCCGATTCTCTATTACCTCAAGATCTCTCTTCGTACCCTTCTCTCACAAACTTTACAGCATCGACGCCCGCGTCTGGTTACCTACCTCTACGCAATACCGGAAACATACAAGTTGATGGTCTAGTTTCGGTCTTCACTGATGGCCTGTCTGATAAATGGACCGCAGAATTTGTTAATGCTACTTTATCCAACGGTGTTGTTAGCAATATAGACAATATTTTATCGTGTACCGAATCTTTCAATAATAATTCTATCCACCACCTAATGACATCCAAGCAGTACTCGCAGTTCACGTTAACTTGTGAATTTCAGGTTGCTGCCGCTGATAAATCCGTAGCGAGTGTGTTATGGGATCTACAGCCAGTGGCGTCTGCTAACGAAGGAGGAGCTAGTTACACTTATCGCGCCGTAGACTTAACAGGACAGATCCGCTCTTCTACCGATACTTTTTCGACTTCCAACGTCATTGGAACAGGGTGGAAAACTCTAAAGGTATCAAAGTTGAACACCACAGTAAATGTTGAAATTGACGAAGGTACCCCCATCATTGATACAACAAGTAACGATACCGGGTACATTGGTATTCTTGCGAACTCCAACATACAGTATCGCAATATTCGTATTCATAGTAATACTGTTTCCAGCTGAGCTACCCTACTACCCGTCTCGTTTACACTATCAGCCAGTGTAGGTCAGTTAGCTCTTGATGGTATAGATCGTTTCGGTGAGTTCGTGTCGATGAACGAGACAGGTGATAAAATGCTTGTAACTGGTAGATTACCAAACCACAGTTACAACATTTATATCTACGATTTAGTAGCCGGCTCTTGGGAATTACTCCAAACTATTCATTCAAGAAAGCTGACAACTGTGAAAATGTCGCTCGATGGAAGTAGAATCGTTGCCGTTGCTACATACAGTAACAACAATGTTGCTCCTCCTACACCTCCTGGTCACACTGTTTATGAGTTCCTGTCTGGTACTTTTCAAATCATTCATTCGATAGATTATGATACAGCTGGTAAGGCGGAGTCAATAGATTCCAATACATATGGTTCTGCTCATTTAGGAGTATCGGCAGACGGTAGCCGTTTCGTAACTGGTGGTGACTATGGTCCAGTTGTAGGTGGAGCTTTCACTTACAAGGGTCAGATTGAAGTTTGGGAGGTAAACCCGTCTTCTACAAATGCTACGGATAAATACGTGGTTATTAAGCATTGGGACGGTGGTGATACAGACTTAGTCGGGTACAACCCAGCACACGGATGTAGCATATCACCTGACGGATCTTTCGTAGGCTTTAATGGCGAATCGGCCGTCTATGACCCAAAATTCTTCTTGTACGGGGAAAGTGCCGGCGTCTGGACCCTCGCTAACACTGAATTGGCCATCGGTTATTCCTATTTTGCTTCTATAGGATTCAGTCCTAATGGGGAATATTTAGCAGTAGCTTGGCATGGATCTAAGAACACTTGGAGTGACGCCCTCCCATTAATTGTATTCCAAAAGACTGGTGCTACATGGGCTAAGATTTCCAGCGGTTTCGCTTTAGATGCCGATGTTCCTGTTTTCGGGGCAACTACCAAAATTACAAACGACGCAACACTAGTAGCATCTGGACAGAATTTCGAGGTCCGAGTATACTATTACAATGCCGCCGAAGGCAGGTACTATGCTAGTTTTGCCGTGGATGAAGGCACCGTTAGTAGTGGGATGATGATGTACAATAACGCATTTGATGTCTCTGTTGTTGGTAGCGAGCTCACAATTATGAATGGTAATAAAGTAAAGGGCACTGTAAAACAGTACAAGACACTTCTAAGATAGTAAGTTTACGATCAAAAAAAATCTTAGTACATAATAGAGTATGAGCAAACTCAAAATCATATTCAACTTTAACAACACATTAATAATAAAAATAAAAAATCATAATTAAAAATTTTTACTAGATTTAAAGGTAATATTTTATCTGAATTATAAGATTTAAAGCTTAACTGATATAAATTTAATTAATCTTCCTTTATTCTTCTTAAATAAACATGAATAAGTTTTATTAAGTATTTTAATATTAAAATAATTAATAAAAGCCCTCGGCGGGACTCGAACCCGCAACCCCCAGATTAGAAGTCTGGTGCGCTATCCAATTGCGCCACGAGGGCAGAATGATATAATATTATATATATTAATTATCAATAATAAATCTTTAAATTAATTATTTAAAATATTATAAAACCATTTTGAAAAGAAGAATTTTTCACAAGAATCTGAACCATTTTTAATAACATTTTTATAATTAGCTTCTCTATCATATCCATTAGAACCACCATCGCGACGATAAAATAATAAATGGGTTTTAAGATCGCAAGAAATTAGTTCAATATGACCCATACCAATATATCTATAACCAATATCAAAAACATTATTTTGACCATTATTACAAAATTCTTGGTATATACTTAAAGACTTTTTGAGAGACATAATAGTCCATTCTCCAATATATATTTCTTTATCAGGGTCTCCTAATATTTTATATATTAAAATAATATTTCGATTTAATGATTCAGGTATATTATAATTAGATAATGATTGAAAATTAATAGTGAATTTATTTTGTGAGCTATCAGATGAAAAGAAAGGTTGGTTAGTAGAGTCATAATCATTACAAGAAACGTTAGATTTTTCTAAAATTTTCAATATTTTATTAATATTTCTAATTTGACATGCTAAAACAGCATCCTGAACTTGATTTCCATTATTACTATTATTATTACTATTATTATTAGTAGTATTAATGGATGTATATAGTTTCCTTCTTTTGCCATTACTTTTTTCGTAATTCATAAAGAATATAATAATTATAAATTAATAATAAATATTTAATATTTAATATTTAATATTTATTATTTGTTATTTAATATATTAATTTTAATATATTAAACTATATATTAATACCCCGCAAGGGGATCGAACCCTTGACCACAGGATTAAAAGTCCTGCGCTCTACCGACTGAGCTAGCGGGGCAAAAAAATGGCGCGTTCTAGTTCCACACAATATATAAAGAAAATTTCTTTAAGTAATTTTAAAATATATTTAAAACTAAAATAAATTCACGCTAAAACAAGATAAATATATAAAGATTTATATAGAAGTAAGTATTTAATTTACATATTAAATAAAAAATAATATTATGCTAAATAATTAGTAAATATTATTTTCGCTCCGTGTTGGGATCGAACCAACGACATTGCGGTTAACAGCCGCACGCTCTAACCAACTGAGCTAACGGAGCATTAAAGTTGCGGGATGCAGGGGGTTAAATCGTTAAAAGTGATTATAATTATTGATTTGCTGTAAGCATCCTTAGAGAAGTGATATTATATATCCTTCACATTATATAGTAGCAATGTATCTTTAAATATATTTTATCTAAATAATTTTTAATAAAAGTATTTAAAAAAAATATATATTTTGCTGGGAGTGGGGTTCGAACCCACGAGGCTTTCGCCATGCGATCTTAAGTCGCACCCCTTAGACCACTCGGGCATCCCAGCTTGGCGAATGTAGCAGGACTCGAACCTGCGCGGGCATAGCCCAACGGATTTCAAGTCCGTCCCCTTAACCGCTCGGGCATACACTCTAATAGCTCCCACCCAGATTCGAACTGGGGTTGGAGGATTCAAAGTCCTCAGTGATAACCGCTACACTATGGGAGCAATGTGCTCACGGCCAGGCTCGAACTGGCGACTTTCGGCTCATAAGACCGACACTCTAACCAACTGAGTTACGCGAGCTTATATGCAGAAGCACTTTTGCTCATGCTCCTTTTACATATAGTATAGATAATATCTTTTTAAATTAAATTTAGTAAAAAATATTATATAAGTAATAAAATAAAAACTATTAAATTAAATAATATTCCAATAAATCAATATATTCAAGTTATAGATATATTATTAAAGTCAATTATCATATTATCATCCATATCATGAGCAATTCGTTTATTACATGTTTGACAATAATTCAAATTATTAAAATTAACAATTTGACAATAATCACAATTCCAAAATAAAGTACCAGAAATATAATTATATGTTTTATTTTTATTTTCTAAATAAGCAATAATATTAAACTTCTCTCTTTCAATATATTCACAAAAGATACTATTATTCTCTAAAATTAATTCACTAGCAGATACTTCAAAGCCTTCTCCTCTTTCAAAATTATAAATATATTCACAACAATTAGCACAATATCCTATAAAAATATTATCTATACAACCATAATTTTGACAATTAATACATTGATTAGGACCAGTTCCAATAACATTATTAGAAATCCATTCATCTGGGAATGAAGAGATATAATTAATACCATTTACAAATTTATAAAGCATAATGGTATTACTTATAAATCAAGAAAGTAAAAATACTTTTATATAAAAGAAATAAAAATAAAATAAAATCAATTTTTTACATAAGTGAAATAAATATAATTTATTAATGTAATAAAAAACTAAAATGACTTGTGGTATATGTTTAGAAACAATAAATAAAAGTGTAATGGGAAGTTGTAATCATCATTATTGTTATGATTGTTTAATAAATTGGCTGAAAACAAAAAATAAATGTCCAAAATGTAATAATATATTATATGAAATAAATTTTGATAAAGAATTTGATGAATTAATAAGTGATTATAGAAAAATAAAAGGGGAGAAATCTCCTATTAAAAATTATAATACAATATATTCAGTGTTACAAGACAACAATTATAATTCTATAGAAAATATAATAGAAAAGAAAATATTAATTGATTTTAATAAACATAAAAATGAAGAAATAGGAATAACACTAACAAATAATAATAATGGTCCAGGTGTAAAAATTAAAAAAGTAATACAAAATAAATTAGCTTACAAACATAACTTGAAAAAAGGCGATATAATTTTATTTATAAATAATATACCATGTATAAACCATAAACAAAGCATAGAAACATTAGAGAATTTATCACTCTCGTATAAAATAGTAGAATTAATTATACTATAATTTTACTATAATTTTACTATAATTTTACTATAATTTATAATAAATTATTATTTTTTATTCAGCATTCATCGTAATAATTTTTTCTGTAAATTATATATTATAGTTATATTATATAATCAAAATGGGATTTCTTAGAACTATGGGTCCGGGATTAGCTGGAAGCTCAAGACATAATGTAAATGTAAATATCAATACAGGTGGTGGTTCAAAAAAACAAGGATTGCCAGCAACCAGAAATGTTGGTAATCCTTTTGCATTGAATGCTATAAAAAGAAGAGCGTCATCAAACTCAAAATCATTAATTATAATTAATCAATTAAGTGGTATTGGTAGAAAAAGAAGTCAATTTTTATCTAATGCTGGAGGTATTAGAAATAATAATATTTTTAGAATGAAATATAACTAAATTAACAGTATAAATAAAAATTCAAGAATTCAAGATTTTATACAATTTATATAATAACACAACTAGAATTTATGTTATTATATAAATTAAAAACAAAAATAATAAATAAAATAATACAGTAAAATAATAAACTAAAAATGGATAATTGTATAATAGGATTACCAGTATATAATGCTTCACAATATATAAGTGATACAATCAAAAATATAGAATTATTAGAAAAATGTTTTAAAAATATAAAAATTATTTTTGTTTACGATAAATCCAAAGATAATACATTAAACTTATTAAAAAAATATGTAAAAGATAAGAATAATGTAACAATTTATATAAATGAAGTAGAGAGAATAAGTAATAGAACAATAAATATAGCAAGAGCAAGAAATAAAATATTAGAATTTATTTACTCAAATAATGATAATATAGATTACAAATATTTTATAATGTTAGATTGTAACTATAACAATTATAAAACAATAGATATAGAAATTTTAAAAAAATTTTTATTAAGAGAAGATTGGGATTGTTTAACTTTCAACCAAGATTATTATTATGATATATGGGCATTAAGTATATCCCCATATTATTTAAGTTGTTGGGCATGGAGTTGTGGTAATAAAGTAAAAGATATAATGGAAAAATATATAACATATATTCTCTCTCAATGTAAAGAAGATGAACTAGTTCCATGTTTATCAGCTTTTAATGGAATAGGTATTTATAGAAAAGATAAATTTAAAAATTGCTACTATGAGGGAAACTATCACATCAAATACCTTCAATATTTAAAATGTAATTTGAATAATAATATAAATATTTTAAAAAATATATCAAAAAATGTAATAAAAAATTATTATGTTGGTTCAAAAGGAATACATAGTAATCAAGATTGCGAACATCGTAATTTTCATTTAATGGCAATTATAAAAAATAATGCTAGAATAAGAATTTCACCTTTTTATTTATTAAAATAATAATAAAATAATAAAATTGATACTATTTAATAATATTTATTAATGAATAATTATTATTAACTATAAAGATGGAAATAAATAGAAATAAAGCTACAAAGTTATCACAAGATGATATTAAAATACTCCAAAGTATTTCAATAGAATTAAGAGGACTGAGTTTCTTAGCAAATAATGGTAAACAAACAATGGAAAATTATTTATTTATAGACTGTGGTGAAAAGTTAGACCCCAATATTATTTTACATGAATGTTATGATCAATATTCATCAATAACAGGTGAAGAATTAGAAAATTTTGCTTCAAAAATAGATAAAATTTGCTTTCCAAATGGAATAGATGAAAATTCAAGTATCTTTGATGAATTAAGTATAAATGAAAGTGGAACAGATGTAACATATGAAGAAAAAGTAAAGAATCCCACATATTTAAAAGGAAAAATAAATAAAAAAGATTCAAAAAATCAATATAGAAAACACACATATTACAACTCATATAATGATAGCATTAATAAAGAGTATGGTGGATATGACACAACATTATATAAATTAGGCCATCTAAGTATGAATCCAATAGAAGAGCCATTTTTAGGAGATGAGTCTTAAAATCGTAAATAAAGTTAATAAAAATTATGTATGATATTTTATTATACTAATAATTTCATTAAGTAAAGAATTTTTATTATTTCTAATATTATCTGTTGTATCCGATATTTTTATATTGGTTTCTTCAAGATTTTCAATATTTTCCTTGATTTTTGTTTCTATATTCAATACTTGGTTATTTTTTTCTATAATATTTTCGTTTGCCACATAAGAATTATTAGACAATAAATATTGTAATGAATTTGTTTCAATTTCAAACATTTGATGTAATTTAATAAAAGCTTCTTCGGTTACCTCTTTAGTGTTAATAAAATTAGATAATGTTTTAACAAGGGTATTTTTTTCATTTAAAAATTGTACAATATATTTGAATTTATAATTTTTAATATATTTTTTTGTATTTAATACTTTTTTGATATCATCACCTTTTATATCTTCAATATTATTATTATTTAATACATAGATAATAATTTCATATATAATATTTCTAAAATCATTTTTTAGGGCATTTTTACTAATAATATTTTCATAAAATGTATTTTTAAAGTTAGAATATTTTAAATCTGTATTATCAATATTATTTTGATTTATATCAACAAAATTACGAAGGGTTAAAATAGTATCATCGCAATATTTTTCTAATTTTGTAAAATCAAATTTAACATTAATATTTTGAAATATTTCAAATAAGTCCTTCGCTACAATTTTATCTTCAAATTTTATTAATAATTGATTAAGAGTATTAATATTAAAAAATTTATCTAAAGAATTAAAATAACATTTTAATTTAGATAATTCAAAAGAGAATGTAATAGAATTAATAACAATATTATGAGAATAAGATAATAGTGAATTATATAAATTATAAAATTTATCAAAAATATTTTCGTTAAAAGTATCAATGTCAAAATTAATTATATCTAATTTTGGTATTTTATCTGTAAAAAAGGCATTAAACTTAATATTAAAATATTTAAAACTAGAAGAAAAATTATAAAGATATTCATACAATTTGTTATTTGTTTCAATAATACCGAAAAGTCTTTCATTATATTTTTTTAATGCTATTTTATTTCTATTAGCTCTATTTTTTATAATATTAATTAATTCTTTCATAATTTTAATATCCTTATCGACTTGAAAATTAATTTCGTAATCTTCTTTATCATATTTAGAATTATCTATATTTATTTTTTGTATATATTCTTCGATTTCACTATAATATTTTAATTGCGATTTGTAAAATTCATCAGATATTTCTTTGGTATTTTCTTCAGTATTAACATTATTTTCAAAATCAATAAAATTAATATCTTTTTTTTCATTGATATTGTCAAATTCAAAATTATCTTCTTCAATATTTCTATCAGGTTCTTCTAGTATTTTAGAAGAACTAATAAGTTGTAATATATCACGATAATTACAAAATTCAAAAATTTCAGTAATATATTTAACAATTTTATTATTTTTTTCTAATAATTTATTATTTATCAGTATTTTGTTTTCATAATAATTATTAGTATGTTTTATTTTTTGAGTTATATTAGTAAAAGAGTTATATTGAGAAATAACAGAAAAAAAATAATTCAACGCAACTTGTATTTTATCATAGCTTTCATTGACAATTTTATGTTGAGCATAAATATCATTATTTAAAGTATTTGATAAATAATTATGCTCTTTTACAATTCTAGTACTGTCTTTATTAAAATCATTTATTTTATTATGAATATTTTCTACATCATTTAACAAAGATTCAATATAAGTTATATTGTTCATTATTTTATTTTAATATTAAAGTTTTAATTTATATTTTATTATAAATATAATTTTTTAGTTGAAAAAATAAAATAAAAAAAATTGAAATAAAACTAAATATATATCTAGAATTTACCAAACAAATAAACTTATTGACTATGCCATTCTGCCGTTTCTGTTTTGATAACAAGATCGAAGGTCCGCACACTCACTATCTTCGGGAAAGCAAAGAACCTTCATCGCGGGTAACATGTCCGCTGCTATTGAACAGACAATGCCTGACGTGTAATAAGAAGGGACACACAACAAATTATTGTAGGGTGAAGACAAGATCAACACAAGTAAAAATAGAAAAAGAGTATGATGAAGATGGTTTTATGATTATTAAGAGTAAGAATCAAAAAACAAATAAAGAGAAAATGGAACATGTAGAAAGTAAAAATAACTTCGCAAAAAATAACTTCGCAATTCTTTGTGAAGAGATTGATAATAAAGAACCAGACAAAAGTGAAGAAAAACAGTATCTATTTGCGCGGAGACCAACTAATATGTCATGGGCAGACTGGGAAGAAATGGATAATTAGAATATAACTCAAGCTATTATAAAGTAATTGAAAAATAAAAAAGCATAATATTACGCTTTTTTATTTCAAAAAAGAAATATTGCATGAAGTGGGGTTCGAACCCACGAGGCTTTCGCCATGCGAACTTGAGTCGCACCCCTTAGACCACTCGGGCATTCATGCTTATTATATTTTTTTATTATTTTCTTTAGTATTTGTATTATTTCTATCGACCAGTAGAACCAAACCCACCCGAACCTCGAATAGATTCTCCAAGTTCACTCTCACTATCTACTAAAATTGGATAAATAGGATATGTTAGATTAGGACTACAAATTTGCACAATACGATCTCCTTTTTGAATTGTATAATAATTGAAAATCGCATTTTCATCCATTCCCTCTGCCTTTCTCTTAACCTTATCATGATTATCTAATAACGCCCCAAGCTCACCTCTATAACCAGCATCAATAATACCTACCGAATTAGAAAGTCTAAGTGGAGTTTTTGCTCCCATACTAGAACGAGGATATAGATAGTATCCACTAAACATACCACCAAATGTCATTGAACATTTAATTCCCATAGGAACTTTATTAGATAAAGTTGAGTTTTTAATTTTTACATCATTTGAACAAAATAAATCGATACCACAATCAATATTAGAAGTATTTGCTCCATTTGAAGAAATATATTCATCTAGAATTTTTTGTTTTTGTGCGCACATGTTACTATAATTTTCTGTAAGCTCTACATCATTATTCAGAATATAGATTTTCAAAATATAGTATGGAGAAGACATTGTTAATTAGATTAATAAAAAATATTTTAAATCAATTTAATATAATATAAAAATAAAAATTGAAATAAAAATTTATTATTAAATAAAAAGATAATATTAAAATGCTTAGCCGCTCAGCCGAAACCTTTATTAATATTGCCAGCAATGAAGCTGAAAAATCATCACTACTTATGAAACATGGTTGTGTCGTTGTAAAGAATGGTAAGATTGTAGGAAGGGGATATAATAGCCCAAGAAGCACTTCAAGTGATAATTTTATCAACAATTCTTGCTCGTGTCATGCTGAAATGGCAGCATTGAGGCAATTTTATCATAGGTCCCTCACGAATACATATGGAAAATACAGCGATTCGATAAAAGGCCAGGCATAATATGAGACAATTCAAAGACATAGTATTGTATGTTGTAAGACGCGATGCGTGTGGAAAGTTTACGAATTCAGCACCATGTATGAATTGTTTCAAGGTAATAAGTGAGTTAAATATAAAAAAAATAGTATATAGTATGAATGGTAATGAATTTAATATGTGTAAGCCTTGTGATTATGAGACAAAGCATGTAAGTGTCGGAAATCGTATTTTACTAAACGAATTAAATACTATGAAAGAAAATAGAAATCCAAATAAAAAAAAAAATAAATAAAAAATTAAATATTTACTGAAAATAGAGAACTATAAAAAAAGCACTATATAATATTTTTTTTTATGCAGTTTCTTGTAAAAATAATTTTAATAGATAAATTAAATAATAAGAACACCGAACGATTGCTGTTAAGAAACTTACAATTATAATTGGGATTATCTCTTTAAATAATTTAAAATATTTTTACATATTGTATAAATTATAATAAAAATTGATGTTATTATTAATAAATATAGAAATCCAAATAAAAAACATATCTTATAAAAGATGTCGCGTTTTGAGTGTTTAAATAATAATAATTGGCAAACAATAAAACCTAGAAGTGAAAGAAATGAAAGAAAACAAAGAAGCGAAAACCATTACAATAAGAAAAAAAATGATTATAGTAAAAAAGAAAAAAAAATTCTATCAAATAATGTAAAAAAAGATTTAAATCTTCGAGATGAAAAATTATTTCCTTCTCTAGTAAAAAATGAAGAAGTAAAAGAAAATACATTAAAAAATGAAGAAGTAAAAGAAAATATATTAAAAAATTACATAGGAATAGTAAAATATGAAATTCATACAGAAAAAATAGAAGAAAGAGTTCCCCCTGGATGGAGTATACTTTATAGAAAAGACAATAAAATTATCATAGAAAAAGGAAAACAAATTAACAATTCATATAATAAAGAATTACACGAAGAAAATGAAAGATATATGATATCAAGTAATATTTTAGATAACAGATATTATGAAAGATTAGAACTTAATGAAATTTTAGGTGATATATCACAATATTGGAATATGGACGCACAGTATATATATGATACTCGCGAAGATGAATTTATATGTAATAACGACGAAAGTGATACTGAATATGATAACGATGAAGAATTCTATTAAAAAAATTATAATTTATTTGTATTTAATTAAATTATAATTTCAATAAAGAAATATTTTTTTATTAAAATGGATAATCTAGAATTTGACTCAGAATGGATAAAAGAGTATGAAGAAAAAGAAAATGAATACAAAAAATTTTACAAGGAAGAAGTAAATATTATAGATGCTATTTTTATATATATAAATGATGATAATGAAATATATAATGTAAAAAATTTCAAAGAATACATCGCAAATTCTCAAATTAGTTACGAGAGAATTATAGAAATAATCAAAAATTATCAAAATAATATGGATAATAAACATAAATTAATGGCGTTATTAAATTATAAGATAGATATAGATCCAGAAAATATTAAACAATTATTCAACTATAATATAAATCCAGGAACCCTTTATTCAATAAAAAATATAAATAATATTTATTTTGACAAAACAATAAATTTATTACAAGATTTAAATAGTCTTATATTTATTTTTAAAGAAAATAGTAGAGACAAAAATATAAAAAATAATACAACAAGGAGAATAAGTTTAACATATAAACAAAAAAAAACGAAACGCAAATATACTTAAAGATTATAATTTTATTAAATTATAATGTCAGAGTTAGTGGCCGCACTAGATAAATTACAATTAGGAGAAAATATGAATTGTGAATATAAATGGTCATCAAATAATAATATGAATGAGCTATTAACTCAGTTTTATTTTCAATTAGTAAGAGACGCGAATCATGATGTATTAAAAGTAAAATATTATGAAATGTTAGATTATGTATTTAATATAACCGCGGATAGTGATAGAGAATTATATGGAAAATATATTTACAAATTAATTGCTCATATGAGAGATATTCCAAATGGAAAAGGAGAATGTAATTTATCTTATTTTTTAATTAGCAATTTATATAAATATAAGGATACAAATAATGGAAAAAATTATGAATACATTATCAATAAATTAGTAGAATTTATGATTGAAAAGTTTGTAATTTTAGAAAATGAAAATTTACCATATGGTTCATGGAAAGATATAAAATATCTACTAGATTATCATCTAGATGAAAATAGTAAATTAAAAAAAAAATATTATACTCCACTAGAGGTTATAGAACTAAATAATGATATAATTGTAAAAAAATGTATTAAATTAGTTTGTGAACAATTACAAAAAGATACTACTAAAAATACTCCATCATTATTATGTAAATGGATTCCAAGAGAGAAGTCAAAAAAATTTGGATGGATTACTCCAATATTAGCTTATAATTATTATAAAGAATGGATAGAAACAGCTAATACAAAAGAAACAATTGTTAATGCTAAGAAAAAATGTTTAACAAAATTTAGACAACTAATTAGTGATATTAATAATAGAATTGAAACAACCCAAATTTATCAATGTGATAATAGATGGGGAGAAATTGATTTTAAGAAAAAAGTAACAAGTATTACAATGAAGAAACAATCAAAAGCATTTTTATACATAAATAAACACACTACAGAATATAATAGCGAATATTACGATCGCATGAAATGTTCTGAAAATTATAAAAATTATATTACAGAATCATCAAAAAATAATGTAAATATTAAAGGAAAACGTGTATCAATTATTGATTTTGTTAAAGATGCTTATCACCTAGGTAACAATTATTATGAAAAAGAATTGATGAATTCACAATGGAGAGACAATAGTAGTTTAAATCAAGAATTAGGAAATATTATTGCTATGGTAGACACATCATTTTCAATGCATGATAATAAGATGGGACCATTATTTTCGGCAATTGGATTAGGGATAAGAATTGCTGAAAAATCTAAATTTGGAAATAGAGTAATGACATTTAGCACAAATCCAAAATGGGTAAATTTAGATGATGTAAAAGATGATTTTGTAGAAAGAGTAAAAAAAATTTCAAAGGCAGAATGGGGTGGTAGTACTAATTTTAGAAAAGCATTAGATCTTATTTTAGATACAGCTATCCAGAATAATATTGATCCAAAGGTAATGGAAAATATGAGTCTAGTTATTTTATCCGATATGCAAATTGATTGTGTAGATAATATCGGTAATATGGAAATCATGTTTGAAATGATGAAAAATAAATATTATAATGCTGGAATTAAAACAAGTTATCGAACACCATATAATTTACCAAATATAGTATTCTGGAATTTAAGACAAACAAATGGATTTCCAAATACATCAATAACAAAAAATACAGTAATGATTTCAGGAAACAGTCCCATGCTATTAAATGAATTTGCTAGAAACGGCATCGAATGTTTAAAAGAAATTACACCTATGATTATGATAACTGATATTTTAAATAATAAACGTTATAATATTTTAGATAAAAAATTTACTGAAATTTGGAATATGAAGAAAGACATTGATTCAAAAATTAGCATAGAAAACATGATGGTTGATATTATTTAAATATAATTAAATATATATTATTTAAATAATAATGTTTGGAAATATTGTATATACAACCACAAATACACATACAAATATAGATACAAATATAGATACAAATGATATTACATATTTTGATAATAATATAGAAGAACTACAAAATACTTTATATGATATGTTAAGAATCTTACCAAATAACTCTATAGAAAATAATATTTTAAATCAAAGTTTATATGATAAACCAAAATATAAAAAGGTTATATCAAAGGAAGACATTAATAAATATTTAAAAATTTCAAAATATAACGTTGATGATAAAGATTTATTGAATACATACTGTCCAATTTTTCAAATTGATTTTAAAAATGGAGATGATATTATAAAATTACCATGTAAACATTGTTTTATTCCGGAAGCAATTAATAAATGGTTAAAAGAAGAAAAAAATGAATGTCCTGTATGTAGATATGAGTTTAATTATGAAGAAATTGTAAATAAAGAAGCGGTTATTACACAAGATGAGGAAGAATCAAATATAAATAATAATTTAGCAAGTTCATTAATAAGAAGTTATAGTTTACCACAAAATGATAATAATTGGAACACTTATCCATCGATGGTTAGACCACATAATATATCATTAATAAATGTAATAATGAATGAAGTCATAGAACAAGAACATCATTATGAATTACAACAAGCACTACTAAATAGTTTAGATGAGTAATTTTAGAAATATATATATTATAAAATATTTATATATATATATATATGAATCCTTGGTTTAAACACTTGGCAGAAGTTAGAAAAGCAAATCCTAATATTAAAAATGTAGGAGAAATAGCAAAATTAGCTAAAAAAACATACAAGCCGGCGGCTAAATCCGCGTGTGTAAAAAAATGTATCAAAAAATGTAATAAAACAAAAAAACAAAGAGGTGGTGAAGAAGCTCCAGAACCCGCTTCAGAACAAATTGTATCTGGGTCTTCTATAATAAGTAGCGAACCAGCTCAAGTAGGTGGTAAAAAATCCCGCAAATCCCGCAAATCCCGCAAATCCCGCAAATCTCGCAAATCTCGCAAATCTCGCAAATCTCGCAAATCTCGCAAATCCCGCAAATATCGCAAATCCCGCAAATCCCGCAAATCCAGAAAAAATAAAAAATGAGGTTGTCTAGGATGTCTTCATTGGTCATGTTCGCCATTATCTAAAAATTTTTTAATTAAATAATAATTACTATATAATTAAATAATAATTACTATATAATTAATTATTATTTCTTGTATATTGAAAGTAACGATTTTTGTAAGTTTTTTTTATTTTTTGTTTTATTTCTTCTAGGCTATAATGAGTGTTTTCTTTAAAATTCTTAATTTCGATATTAATAAGCTCTTCATATAATTTTGAAAAATTATCAAAACCATTTGCTGGAGAATAATCATTAGTATCTGTATTTCTTTCAATATGAACATCCATAGTATCGATTATTTCTCTATCAACAGCTTTATATTCTCTTCTTTTCGCTGGTTCTTTCTTCTCTTCGCTCTTTTTTCTAAAATAATATCGCGCCGATTTATACATTTTTTCTTTAATATTACCTTCGTAACCCAATGCTACTAAACGTTCACTTTCTTTATCAATTTCTTCTTTGTTTTCAATCAACCAGTCGTCCCATTTTTCCTTATACTCTTTTTGACATGTGTATTTATGAAGTTTACTAAAAGTATCCAGTATTTCTACAATTTCATTTGAAAATTTAAATCTATATATTTTATTAGTTAGCATGTTAAATATTTTTAATTACTAATATTATATTTTATTAACATCAATTTTTATAAAATTGATAAAAAATATATTATATAATATAAATTATTATATGGAGAATACTATGGAAAACAAAAATGAAAATTTAGAAAAATTAATTATTGAATATGTAAATCAATTAGATGAATTAGAAAAAATAGCACTAGATGTGGCAAAAGAACAATTAGAAAGTTCATTTTCAATAGAAAAAAGTATTGGATTTTTAAAATGGAAAGAAAATAAACATTAAATTAATCAATAACTATCTAATATTAAATATTAAATATTAAATATTTTTTTTAATCATATTTTTGTAAGCTTTAAAATCAATTTGTTCATATTCTTTTAAAACAGTTTCTTGAGATACTTTTTCTTTTAATAATTTTTCATAATCATCTAAATTTCCTTTATACTTATAATGATTACTATTTTCAGTTAATATGTATTCTTTTGTAGTTGTATCACTGTTATTTTTTGTGCTTTTATCTTGTTTATTGTAACTTTTAAAATTAGCAAAAATATTTTTCTTTTTATTTTCTACATTATCTTCATCTTGTTTTTGTTCTTGATGTTTAATTTTATTTTCTAATAATTCTTTTCTCTCTTGTAATCTTTGCTTATATTTGTTTAATCCTTGAATATATTCTTCTTTATAGTCAACATAAATATTTAAACATTTATTATCAATAACATATTTTCTAGAAACAGTTTCTAGATATTTATAAGGTATATCTTTTGTTTTTGAATAATAAATATATGATTCAATTGAATTATCATAAGCCATATAAATTATACCTCTTGTGCTATTTTCCTCAATAAAATTATCTTTTAAGCTTACTAGATCTTCATTTTCTTCATACGGCTCATCCTCCTCTTTATGTTCACTTTCTTCATCTTCATTTTCATTTTCCTCTTCATCTTGTTCTCCTTCACTATGTTCACCTTTTACCACTTCTTCTTGATTTTCTTTTTGTTTTAATTTTAATTTTTTATCTAATAAATCATAATAATCTTCTAGATATTTGTATTCATAGAATTCATCTTCATCTGTATCACTTTCATAGTTAACTTCATCAAAAGGTTTATATATAAAATAAGAAACAACAAAAATACTAATAGATGTTCCTATAAATACTATATTAAACAAATTAAAAAATTGTGATAATCCATAAATCATTATAAATTAATTATAATAGTTATAGTATTATTTTTTTAGATACTTTAATTTATATTCATTTTTCTCTCTTCAAATAATATATTTATTTCTTCTTGTAAATCTGGAATTTTAATTAATTTATAAGATTTATTATTATTATCGGGATGTAAACAAACCAAATACATATATCTTATAATTTTATTATAATTATGCTCTAAAATCCATTTATAACCATTTAATTGAAAAGCATAATGCCAATAATTAGTATCTGGTATATATGAAATATGCGGATTAACCGCCCATTTATTAAAAGAAGACACTTTTGTAATATCTTTACATCTCTTCCAATCATAAATATCTAAAACTTCTTTATTATCAATTATTTTTTCTGGTTTAGATTTAAATATCATGTCTATAGAACCAGCAAGTTTTAATTGTTTATCATAAACAATCCATTCTGTTCTATAAGGTTCTAATAAATGATTATAATCTTTATAAAATTTCATAAAATACAACCATTCTACACTTTCATCTATTATATTAGCTCCATTATAAAACTTTTCGATATTTAAATGCATTTTTGTTCCATTCTCTGAGGCATTATTTTTATTTTTATCCCATAAATCTTTAATTTCTTCTCTTGTCATTCCATAATATTTACTATTCACCCAATTTTTAGAAGACATCATATTTGTAATAATTTTATCAGCATCAAAACTATTAAATAAAGAATGTATAAAAGTTGTCATAGATGTAAAATCATACTCACCTTGAATATTATATATATGCGTTTCTTCATCTAAAGATGTTTCTTCATCATTTTCATGAAAATTTTTATTCTTTAAATAATTAATAACAAATGAATCCAATATCATTATCAATATACAATTATATAAAAATATATAAATTCAATCAATTATTCAAAGAATTTTAATATTAATAAATAATTTAATATTTAGTAATATTAATGGACACGTTATATAGTGAGATTTATTATGATATAAAAAAAAATAAAAGCATTACACAAATTAAAGACGAGTTATCAAATATAGCAGAAATATATGGCGCAGAAGATAATTATAATCTCCATGAAATGGAAGGAACACGAAAAACAATAACAAAAGATATTTTAATAAGCGTTTTTTTATTCAATAGTAGTAATTTATCAAATTATATAGATTTTTTAAAATATATCAAAAGAAGTACTTATTTACATGTAAATGTAATCTATTACAATAATGGAACAGACAAATTAATTTATAATATTGATAAAAATAAAAAAGATATAGTTAAAAATAAAATGGAAAAAAGAGAGACAAGTGATACAAATTTTATAAAAGAAATAGTTAATTCATTATTGTAGTTATAATAATATTAAATATAATAGTTAATATAATAGTTAATATATAGTATCATTTATAGATGCTATTTTATTTTTAATAGAATTATTTTTTTTACTTCTTTTACTTCTTCCTTTTGATAATGTTTTTGGTTTGCTTTTTTTATTAGTTATTGGAAAATCATTTAATAATCTTATATCTAAATTAGAATTATTATTAGAAAACATCATTAATTTTGATAATTCGTCGTTATTTAATTTTGTATAATAAATAGTATTGTTATCTTGATATTCAGCTTGTAATTGTTCTCCATCATAATTAGTTTCAAAATTTTTATAATCAACTAAAACATCATTTTCATATAATTTATTAGTTGTTGAAGTAGAAGCATAAAAATCCATTTGTATTTATATTTTATAAATAAAATATAAATTTTATATATATGTATAAAATAAATAATAACTATAAAAAAAGAACTATAAAAAAGGCACTCAAGAAAGGTGGTATGGAGAGCCTAAAAAAATTGAAAAGTAAAAAGAAATTAAAGATAATAGAAGAAGCACCTATAAAAGAATCAATGGAAAAAAATGAAAAAGATAGTAATGAAAAATCATATAATAAAGAATTTATCAAAATATTAGGAGAATTTTATGATATTATGATGAAAAAAGGGGAAGCTTTCAGAGCAAGAGCATATAAAATAGCACAAGAATCAATAATGAAAATGAAAGAACCAATAACAAATGTATCTCAATTAAAAGGAATGCGTGGAATAGGAAGCGCAATATTATCAAAATTAGAAGAATATGTTAAAACAGGAAAAGTAGCAGCATTAGAAAGAGAAAAGCAAAATCCATTGATTATATTAACACAAATACATGGTGTTGGTCCAAAGAAAGCAGAAAAATTAATATCTGAAGGAATAACAACAATTGAACAATTAAAAGAAAATCAAGATAAATTAGATAATGTTCAAAAATTGGGTCTTAAATATTATTATGATATTATTGAAAGAATTCCCAGAGAAGAAATAAAAATATTTGAAAAAGAAATGAAAAAGGCTTTTGACAAATATGCTCCTCCTGGTTCATCATTCGAAATAGTTGGTAGTTATAGAAGAGGAGAACCTACATCTGGGGATATAGATATTTTTATGACTAATAAAAATAATGATAAAAATTTATACAAAATTATATTAGAAAAATTAAAAGAAGAAAATATTATTTTAGATTTCTTATCAAAAGGAGATGTAAAAAGTATGGTTGTAGTTAGAATATTACCTGATAAACCAGCTAGAAGAGTAGACTTTTTATATTCACCACCAAAAGATTTTGCTTTTTCATTATTATATTTTACAGGTAGTAAAGAATTTAATACAGCAATGAGGCAAAGAGCAAAAGATTTAGGATATACATTAAATGAACATGGATTATCATACTTAGTAAAAGGTAAGAAAGGTGATCTTTTAGAGAAAGATTTTCCAGATGAGAAATCAATATTTGATTTTCTAGGAATGGTTTATAAAAAACCGGAAGAGAGAATAGATGCTAATTCGGTTGTTTTAAAAAAAATAGAAGAAAAAGAAGAAGTTCCACCACTTGAAGAAGTTAAACCAAAAGAAAAAAAGAAAACCGGTCGAAAAACATTAAAAAAATTAAAAATTGTTCAAATAGATAATAATTATGTTGAACGTTTCAAAAAAGAAGGAATAAATGTATTAAAAGAAATGAATGAAAATGAACTAAGTGATTTAATAACAAAAGCAAATCAATTATATTATTGTGATAATAATCCAATTTTTACAGATAATGAGTATGATATTTTACGAGAATACATATTAAACAAATATCCTAATAATGAGGCAGCAAAAGAAGGGCATACTAAATGTAATATAGCGATTGAAAAAAATAGAGTTAAATTACCATATGAAATGTGGTCTATGGATAAAATAAAACCTGATACAAAAGAGCTGTCAAAATGGATAAAAAAATATAAAGGTCCATATGTTTTATCATGTAAATTAGATGGTGTAAGTGGTTTATATTCTACTGAAAATAATGAACAAAAATTATATACAAGAGGAGATGGAATATATGGACAAGATATCAGTCATCTAATACCATATTTAAAATTACCAACCAAAAAAGATATAACTATTAGAGGAGAATTTATTATTAAAAAAGAAGTTTTTGATAAAAAATATAAGGGTAAATCAGCAAATCCAAGAAACTTAGTGGCAGGTATTATCAATCAAAAAACCATTTCACCAGAAAAATACAAAGATATTGATTTTATAGCATATGAACTTATAAATCCAGTAATGAAACCTTTACAACAAATGTTATATTTTCCTGAAATAGAAGTTAATCATGTAAAATTTGATGTAAAAGAAACAATAAGCAATGAAATATTATCAGAAACATTATTAAAATGGAGAGAAGAATATGAGTATGAAATAGATGGTATTATTGTTATAAATGATGAAATATATCCAAGACCAAAAGGCAACCCGGAATATGCTTTTGCTTTTAAAATGATTATTTCTGATCAAGTGGCAGAAGCAAAAGTTTTTGATGTGATTTGGTCTCCTTCTAAAGATGGTTATTTAAAACCAAGAGTTCAAATAGAACCAATAACATTAGGTGGAGTAAAAATAGAATATGCTACAGGATTTAATGCAAAATTTATAATAGATAATAATATTGGATTAGGAGCATTAATACAAATTGTTAGAAGTGGAGATGTAATACCACATATTTTAGCTACAATCCAACCAGCCGAAAATCCAATTTTACCCGATGTTCCATATGATTGGAATGAAACAAAAGTAGATTTTGTTTTAAAAGATAAAGAAGATGATAAAACAGTTAGAGAGAAAATAATTACAGCCTTTTTCAAAACATTAGGTGTAGAAGGATTGGGCCCTGGTAATATTAAAAGAATAATGGATGCTGGATATGATAGTGTTTCAAAAATTTTAGCTATGGATATAGAAGCATTCTTAACAGTAGATGGTTTCAAAAAAACAATGGCAACAAAAATTTATAATAGTATTCAAAAAGAAGTTGAAAAATCAACATTGCCAGAATTAATGAGTGCTTCAAATATATTTGAAAGAGGATTTGCTACACAAAGATTCAAAGTTATTCTAGCGGCATATCCAAATGTATTAACGTCAAATGAAACAGATGAAGAAAAGACAGCAAAATTAGAAAAAGTTGAAGGTATTGCGAAGAAAACAGCTGAAAAATTTGTTAAAAATATATCTAAATTTGTTAAATTTATGGAAGAAGCAAATTTAATGAAAAAAATAAATGATTATGAGAAACAAATTATATCAGATGATAAAAAAGAAAAACATATTTTATTTGGTAAAAAAATTGTATTTACTGGATTTAGAGATAAAACTACAATGGAAACAATCACAAAATTAGGAGGAGAATTAGCAAATTCAGTATCAAAAAAAACATTTGTAGTAATTGTAAAAGATAATGAAGGTAAAGACGATGATAGTGGAAAAATAGAAGATTCTAAAAAATTAAATATACCTATTTTAACATTGGAAGAATTTAAAGAGAAATATATATAATTATTTTACATATTTTTCACCAGCGGCATGTCTTAATGTTTTTATGCTTCTTTTTTTCCAATCAAAACCAGATGCTTTTTCACTCATTATATACATATCGCCATTATTCAAAGTTACTTTAATTCTCTCTCCAACGGGCTTTGAATTATGATACCATTGCCAATGAATAGGTCTACTTTCTCCTATATTACATGCTATGACCTTTTTCCTTTCACTATCACCATGAAAACCAATGCCGGTTTTTTTAGTATCATAATAAAGATTTCCTTCTACTTCTAAATTCAATGCTTTATCGCCAAAATATTTATTTAAACTATTTCGCCATTTATTCAAAAGAGAAACATTATCATATGAAATAATTCTGCCTTTTTTATTTTCATAATCTGGCTCTTTGTCTTCATTACCATAACAAAGATTATATCTAGCTTGCTTATTCAAAACTTTTTTTCTTCTAGTATCCCAATACTTTTTATCCCATTCTAATTTCATTTGCTCAGATAATAATTCATTGGGATCCACACCACTAATTTTTTTAACACCATTTCTAATTATAATTATAGCGGCATCTTGACTATCTTTTCTATTATCTTGATCTAAATAATTATTTAAAATAATTAATTCATTTTCTATCAAGTTTTTATCTAATAATAATTTAATTTTATTTAAATCATCTACAGAAAATCCATTATTTGACAATCCATTTCCATTAATTTGCATACCAGCATGATTTTCAGATTGCTCTCCAGCAGTTATACAAATTGCTATCTTATTCATTATTAAATTTTATATATAGAAAATATATAAATAATAATTATATTCAATTTTTTTTAATTTATTTATTTATTTTAAGTTATTTATTTAAAATACTTAATTAAACAACTTAAAGCAGTCACGCTAGCATCTACAACCATTGATAAGACCAAATTTGACTGTTTTATTTCCACGTATTGGTTTTGTATTTGGATTAGGTATACCAGCTTTCAAGTTTCCAGCTTTTAATCTATTTAAATATCTATCATAAGAAAAATGTTTTATATCTAATCCTTCTCCACCTGGACTTAAAGATCCTGGTCTCATTCTAGTAATAGATGTCTTTGTTGAATTACCACCATTGCCTGGATAATGTATTTTTTGAAGAGAAGGAACAACTCTATCACTCATTTGATGCCAATTAACATTGTGCCATTTTTTTAAAGGTTGTTTATTACCTAATACATTCATTGAAGCTAAAGCATTTATATATTGTGATGAATATACACGAACTTGTCTTTGTATAATCTTTTGTGTATTATTTGATGTATCAGCAATACACGAACTTTGTGATTTTCCTCCAGCACAAACTCTACATTGAACAACTCCATAATCTTGGGAACCATTACAAGAACATTTTAATCCAATTTTTAAATTAGAATCAATAGTTGGAACATTTCCATCTACAATTATAGGCATATTATATATATAAATAGATTAAAATAGATTTAAAAATTGATATTAATAATACGTATAATAATAATATTAAAAATGGAAAATAATATGGATTTAGTAGATAATTTAAAATGTTGTTTTTGTCAAAAAGTTTATGTAAATAATACATCTTTTGAAAAACATAAATTATTATGCCAAATAAAACATGATAAATATGATGAAGAAAAAAAAATAGATACAAAAAATTTAACTCATTTAGTTTGTTATTTAGTTAAAAATAATTTAAAATTAGAAGCGGAATTAGGCGAATTAAAAAAATGGATTCAAACTAAAAAGAAAAAATTTGCTGTTTTAGATTGGTTAAATGAAACTTATATTCCATCTCAAGATATAGATAAATGGAAAAATTCACTAGTGGTTAATCGTTTACATCTAACTTATTTGTTTAAAAATAATTATACAGATGGTGTATTAAATATTATTAAAAATTACTTACCTTTAAGTGAAGAGAACTATTTACCATTTAAATCTTTTGATCAAAAAGATAATACAATATTTGTTTATCAAAAAAGTAAATGGATAGTTTTAGAACATTCTGAATTTGAAAAAATAGTACAGGGAATTTCAAAAAAAATTATTACAGAATTTAAAAATTGGCAAGATGAAAATGAAGAAAAATTATATAATGATGATTTTTCAGTAATTTATATTGAAAATGTTAGAAAAATTATGGGTGGTAAACATAGTGTAGATCAGCAAAATAGCATTATTCATAAAAATTTATATAAATATTTGAAAATGAATTTAAAAAATATTATTCAATATGAATTTTCATATTAATATTTTATCTATATCTTATATATAATGCAAAAGTTGTATATGAACTTAAAAGGGGGAAATACTAACAATGTTCCAAGATATAATACTCGCGTTGTTGTTCAACATGTAAATAAACACCCATGCCGTCAAGCAATGTTTAATGTTATGCATGGTAAAGGGGGGGGATGCTCGTCATGTAGAGGATAAATTATATTAATATTTTTTATAATTATATAATATATAATGCCTTTTTTTATGACTCTTGGTGGAAGTAAAGGTAGAGGTGCTACTATTCCTCAATTAATTAAAATGACATTTCCAAATAATACAATGATAAAATCAAATGATTGGTATCATAAACCCGGTAATACAGCTTCTTGGTCTAGATCATCTAATAGAGCTCTTTTAAATCACATACGTAGAAATGTTTAAAGTAATGTCTTTTTTCTTTAATATTTAATAAAATTGATAAATATTAAAGATAATTTATTATTCATAACTAGAATTATGGAAACTGTTTCTATTTCAGAAAAAACACCTAACCGCGTTGAGCAAATGGAGAAAGTTCACAGAGAAGGTCTAGAATTATTTAAAAAGAAAAATGCTGATTATGGAGATGCCTTTGCTAATTACGGAGCAATTGGTGTATTAGTTAGAATGGGTGATAAAATTCAACGTCTTCAAAGTATTACATCAAAAAATATTAGTTTAGTTAATGATGAAAAAATTAGAGATACTCTTATTGATTTACATAATTATTCAGCAATGGCAATCATGTTATTAGATGAAAATAAGGAAAAAAATAGAATCACTAGTTAAAAAAGAATCATAACCTAATAATGAATAAATAAATGATATTGTTGTTATATTCATATAAAAATATAGTATATTTTTATATAAATGAACTCATTAGAATTAGATATTACTCACTATTCAAATAGTGAATTAAAAGAAATATTTAACTTAAATAATTTTGCCACAAAAAATGAGATAGAATTTACAATAACTAATTATAAAGAAAATGTTAAAAATGAAATTAATATTAATCCAGTAAAAAAAAAATCATTAATTTTTTTTCTAGATAAAGCTTTAGAAAACTTATTAGGTGACATAAAAGAAAAAGAAAAAAAAACAAAAAATCACCCAGATGAAACTTTATTAGGAACTTTCTCTCAACCATTTAATTCTATAATTGAAACACAAGATAATCAAGTTATTATTAAAGACCAAAATCGCATAGCTGGGTTAAAAGCAAAATTATTTGAAGGAAAAGTTGTTGATTCTGGAGAATATCCTCCTGGTTATATTAATCCTATTAATATAAAAACTATAAAACAAGCTGTAAATATAGATACTCGTTTTAGACCACAATATTTTAATACTACAAGCACTGATTTTGTAATTACATTACCAGAAAAATTTACAAAAGTAGTAAAAATGAGATTAGCATCATTAGAAATACCAACTAGTATTTATGCTATTAGTGAATTTAGAGATAATACTACTTTTTCAGTTGATGCCGTTTTTAATCCATTAGCAACATGGGGTTATGGAATGCCTTGTTTAGATTATTTAGATTGTAAAACATTAAATACACCTTGTTGGGACCCCTCGGCAAATTGGGGTAAAGGTAGTGAAAATCTTGAAAACAATCCTTGGGCTAAAGCACAGTTTGATATGTTTAATAGTTTTTGGAAATGTATTAATAATAATTCTAATTTAACAATAGAATTAGCAACACCTATATTTGCTAATACTAGTTGTCTTGATTATCAAGGTTGGCCTAAAAGCAATGAGGGTCAAAATGCTTATTTAAATTTTGCGTTTGATACATCAACCAATCAAGTGGGTAACATAACAGATTGGGTTAATTGTTATGCGCAAAATTTTACTTCACGCAATAATACAAATGTAAAAACACAAATAACTAAATTTTTTAGTGATGGACATTATAGATATTTAAGACCTGGATTAATTGAAGATTTAAATTACATCTATAAATATAACCCTAATACTACTAATCCATCAGATTTATCGTCTTTTGATTCTTATAATACAATAGAAAAACAAACAGAATATATCAAAAATATTATAAAAGATAATATTTCCACATTATACAGTGATAATCCTCATCCATTCTTTTTCTTTCCATGGAGAATAAATAATTTAACTGTTAAATTACCAGCTGGTAATTATTCAAGTAAATCTAATAAAAAACCACATACGGGTTGTATTGAAGATACAATTAATTCGGAATTATATAACGTTGGTTTAGACCCAAAATATACTATTTGTTATACAATTAATCCTATAGATGGTAAAAGTATTTTTTCAAGACCGTCTTCAATACCAAATTATAGTATACCGGATGCCTCATTAAATTCTATAAATTATGGTAATTGTTCCTGTCAAGATATTATAGATTGTTCTTGTTATGATATTTCATGTTGTTCAATACCGATAACTTCAACAAAAAAAAATTGGATAAGTGTAAATTCTGCTTTAATACCTTTACAACCCAATAATGATATAAGTGGTTCTATTCTACATGTATCAAATAATCCGAAACGAGGTGATTGGAAACTGGGATATGCTGATTACTGTATTAAAGCAGGTCTTCCATTAATCAGTAGTTTCAATATAAAATTTAATGTTTCTACAGATGGAACCCCCGATGTAGAACAACCTTTACCATTAAAATTAGGATGGCAATTAGGATTTAGAGCAGGTTCATATGGTTTATGCGAAGTAGCTATTTCTGAAGGGATATGTTTAATAACAGGACCTAGATATATATACTTCTGTATAAATGACTTCACTAATGCTTCTAATAATTATTTTAGAGCAGCATTTGCCGAGTCTATATTATCACCTCATATCCTTGGAAGAATTAATTATTCTAAACTACAACAAGATGCAGGAGCATTTGGTTTGGCCGAAGATGATGACTATAATAACTCGTTAAATAGAACTCGTGAATATTTTGGCCCAACTGAAATTCAAAGATTACATTTTCAAATTATTGATGAATATGGTCGTATTGTAAGATTTAATAATATGGATTGGTCTTGTGCTATCATGTTTGATGTTTTATATAATTAATTATTTTTATATAATTAATTATTTTTATATGATTAATTATTTTCATTTTTTCTATTTTTTTTCTCTCTCTTTTGATCATGATCAATTCTATATTTTTCATAAAAATTATGAACTTTTCTATTAATTTTTATTTTTAAAGGATCAAAATTTTTTAAAAATAATCCTTCTAAGCTAATAATTCTAGATAATGCTACATAACTTTGTCCTGCTTCAAAAATATTACTACCAACATCTATATATGCTTTTTCTAATGTTAAACCTTGTGATTTATGAATTGTAATAGCCCATGCATATATGAGAGGAATTTGTGAAATACCTACATTTGTAATTTTTTCACTACCCCATATATGTTTATTAATTATTCTTATAACACCATTATCAAATTTGACTTTTGGCATATTATTTTCAAAATCAATAACAATTCCTTGACTACCATTGACAATTGGTTTATCCGATTCCATATCTAAATTAGCAATACACATAATACGCGTGCCAATTTTTAAATTTAAAGTTATTTCCGCCATTGTATTATTTTTTAAATAATCTAATTCATATTTTTTATCTTCATTACTATAATACTTATTTTCATCATTTTCTTTATTTTTATATTTTTCTGGTAACTTATAAAAATCATCTATTTTATAAGTATATTCTTTACTATCAATCTTATTATATTCTGTTTTATTAATATTATCAACATCTTTTCTTTTTGGTAACAATATTACAGGATTGTTTTCATAATCTATCTTTTTCTCTCTACACTCTTCTAATATTTTACAAGAAGAACTATATATTTTTCCAATTCGCAATTGATTTAATATTTTATTATATTTCTCATCTTTTTGTCGAAAATTTGTTTCCAAAAAACATGGTTCCCCAAAAACTGTTTCCCAGATTTCACTCTCAAAACAAAACATAGAAGATTCTTTATCATTTTCATTACCAATTGGTGGAAGTTGATAAAAATCACCAACAAATATTAATTGAATACCCCCAAAAGGAATATCTTTCTTTTTTATTTTTCTACCAATAATATCTAATATTTTAAAGATTTTTAATGATAACATACTTACTTCATCAATTATTAATATTTCCACATTTTCCCAATTTTGTCGCTTTATTTTACTTCTAATAACACGATTTACTATAATATCAATTTCTTCATTTGCCAATCCAATACCAGCCCAAGAATGTAAAGTTCGCGCATTACATTGAAGCAAAATAGAAGCACAACCTGTAAGAGCACAAATATGAATATTTTTTAATTTACTTTTCGCATCTTTTACAATATATTTTATTAGAAATGTTTTTCCACAACCACCTGGTCCAGTAACAAATATATTTTTTCCAGAAATATATTTATTAAAAATTTCATGCTGTTCTTTTGAAAAAGTTTCCATTTTATTTAATAATAATAATCATTATATATTATCAATTTATTCTTAAATAATATTTCTTAATAAAGATTATTTAACCTTAAAATTACTAGGAAAACAAGATGGAGCCATAGAAAGATTATGAATATTAAAGGACCTCAATTTTTTACTACTGTTAGTTAATCTACCAAAATTATAGTTACATATTAAATCAAGGTTCCAATTAGAATATTTTTCTAATACACATAAATTATCATTATTATTTCTATATGGTAGACTTCCACCATTACATGGTGGACACGATGATAAAGCAGTATCTGTATAAAAAACACCAGGATTATTTGAATCAACGGTTGGTATAGGCCATGTAATATAATTTAAATTATTATCTGCTAGATTATAATTATACCAAATATTTGAATCGTCTCTAACTTGAAATGTAGAACCTATATATGTTTGACTTAAATCTCCTTCCAAATTTTGACATGTATTTAATCCCATATTATATGAAAAATGTGGTTGAATACAATTTTGTTGTAAACTAACATTATTATATGTTGCTTCCCACATTTCCATCTGTTTGTCTGGAACTCTACATATTTTTTTACCAGTATCATCAAAATATTGATTTAATGCTCTTTCATTAATACAACCATGATTAATATTAAAATTAGAATATATCATATCTTGATAACTAGTATCACCAGTAACACAATTAATATTTGAAAGATTTTGACCTCTTGCTATATCCATTAACATCTGATAATTATCATTGTTGAAACCTCCAATCGAAGATAAACATCCACTATTATCTATTATAACAGGACCCTTATAAATAAAACCATTTTTTTTCTTTAAAACTACACCTTCTCCTTGAGATGTATTAGTAGCATTATCTTTAATTTTCCAGTGATTTTTAGAAAAAAAATTAAATAATGTTTTAGATTTTAATACTCTAGTATTTTCACTAGAATTTTGTATATTATCTATACCATTAGCAAATGCTTTAGATGCTGGAAATGGTGCCATACTTATTATAATATAATATTAATTATTATAATAATTAATCCATAATAATATCTAAAATAATTGGACAATGATCAGAACCTTCTGTCTCCATTAAATGATGAATACTAATAATTTTTTCTTTCAAATTTTCAGGAAGCAAAAAGTAGTCAATTCTCCATCCATTTTTGTTTGTTCTTTGCTTTACAAAATTACTCCAATAAGTGTAACTAATAGTTTTTTCATTTTTGAATCTAAAAGCATCAATATAATTCATATTGACTAAATGTATTTCGAAGTCCTTCCTCTCACTATCTAAAAATCCAGCTATTTTATTTTTTTTTGCTTTTGGATTAGTAATATCAATATCATTATGTGCTACATTAAAATCACCACAAATAATAACAGGTTTTATTTTATTCAACTCTTGAATGTATTCTCTAATACTATTATCCCAATTAATGCGAAAATGAACTCTTTCACTTTCTGGATTTTGAGAATTTGGTGTATAAACATTAATGAGTATAAAATTGTCAAATTCAACAGAACACGTTCTTCCCTCAGTATCAAAATTAGGTGGAACATATGACTTAAATTCTTTCTTTGACCAAATACAAGTTCCACTAAATCCTTTCCTTTGTGTTTCTCCAGTATTAACATTCCATAATTTATATGGAAACATTGTATCATAATGTTGTTCTATTTTAACATTTTTTGGATCAGATTTTGTTTCTTGAATACATAAAATGTCAAAATCATTTTCATCTATAAATTTTTGTAATTGATTATTTTTGATTCTAGCTCTAATACCAGCAACGTTCCAAGATACAATTTTCATTAATATTCAAATTTAATATTCAATAAAAAAATATTTTTTGTTCAATTTTTAATTAATAATATTATAATTATGTAAATTAAATTATAATCTAACATTCAGAATACATATATGGCTTCATAACTACACCATTTTCTCTAGGGCGAAGACGTCCTGTCCAATGAGTTTTGTCATTAGAAGATGAGGATGGTTCCCAAGCGTCACTCTTACAACCACACGTATTATCAATTGGAGAAGTGCGAGTCCGCTTTTTCTTGCGAATAATAACATTATCATCATATTCATCTTCAAGATAATTATCTGAATCTTCTTCTGAAGATGTCTTTGTATTTTCAGTTTTTAGTTTTATAATTTCTTTACAAAGATATTCAATGTTTGCTTCGTGAAGATTAATAAACCAGTGTATTTTTTTAAATTTTTTATTTAGTTCTTCATTTTCATTTCGAAGAATATCAATTTCACTTTGCATATTATTCATTTTTTCATTTACATCAATATTTATAGGATTTTTATTTGGAAGAATAATCCAATACTTAGGGTCGTCGTATACAATACGAGCTTCCTTATCACTACTCTGAATACGATTCTGAAAATTTTCTACAAGAGAATTTTCTTCCCAATGTTCCATATGAACAAATGCCATACTAGTTGAATCATTATTACCTCTTGCCACGCAATCGACTCTCTTTACCTTCCCAAATCCAAACTCTTCAATAGTATCTTTAATAAAATCACCATCAGCCGAAACATATGGAATATACATAGAAAGTTCTTGATCAATATTATATTGGGGAACATTATCCTCAAGAACTGGCATATTCATATTATCAATGGAAACTGGCGATGGAAGCGACATCTTGTATTTTTTTTACTTATAAATAAATTTGTTTCAATTTTTTAACAAAATTAAAAATAATAAAAATAATAAAAATAATAAAAATAATAAAAATAATAAAAATAATAAAAATAAAGTGATAAATACAACTGAAAATAATGAACTACAAAAAAAGCACCATAATAAATAATTTAAAAAATTATGTTAAAGAGCAAACTACAATACATAATAAGGCTATAAAAATGGGCGCAGGTATAGTCCCCGTTGCAATTTTTAATGGATCATTATTTTTTCTATTTGGGAAAGAATGTTATGATAATAAATGGGGAGAATTTGGTGGAAGTAGTGAAAAAAATGAAGCAAAATTCTCCACTGCTATTCGTGAAGGTTATGAAGAATTAGATGGTTTTTTTGGATCAGAACAGCAATTAAAAAAGAAGGTAACAGAAAATTTAATTTTAAGCATTACTGATTTAGAAGATAAACATGAATCTTTTGTTTTTAAAACAGAATATGATGAAAATTTACCATATTATTTCAATAATCATCATAAATTTATACAAAATAATTTACCTCAGAATATAATTAAATCAAAAAATGGTCTTTTTGAAAAATCAGAAATTAAATGGTTTGGAAAGGAAGAGTTAATTAAACGAAAAAAATATTTTAGAAATTTTTATAAACCAACTGTTGATTATTTAATCAATGAATATGATTATATTTATGAAAAATCTAATTATTTAAACAATTATTAAGATATTATTATAATTTCAATGATTAAAAATTATAATAATATTAATGAAATAAAACAAAATTTGAGTGTAGTTAAAGAGAGAAAAGAATTATATGGAGAAGTATTTACACCATTTACTTTAATAGATAAAATTATATCTTTAATACCAATCGAAAATTTCAAAAATAAAAATAAAAAATGGTTAGATATTGGTGCTGGTTCTGGATATTTTTCTATTTTTTTATATTTTAAATTATTTGAAAACTTAAAAACCCAATTCAAAAATGAGAATGAATGTAAGGAACATATTATAAATAATATGATTTATATGGTTGAAATACAAGAAAATAATTATGAAATATTGAGAGAATTATTTGGAGAGAAAGCAAATATTATTAATGATGATTTTATTAATTATAATTTTAATAACTATATTATTAAAGTTTTTGATTATATAATAGGTAATCCACCTTTTAATTGTAATGGAATGAAAAAAGTACCAACTAATAATAATATTAAAAAGAAAAATGATGGAAAAACAATATGGATTGATTTTTTGAAGAAAAGTATTACCATCCTTAAAAAAGAAGGATTATTGAATATAATAATACCATCTATATGGTTAAAACCAGACAAAGAAAAAATATATGAATATTTATTACAATATAAAATAAATTATTTACATTGTTTAAATAATACTGAAACAAATAAAATATTCAAAGGTAATGCTCAAACACCATCTTGTTATTTTTTACTTGAAAAAATAAAAACAGATAATTTTATAAGTATATGGGATAATGATACAAATAAATATATTAATTATTGCTATAATACTTTACATAATAATTCTCTCCCAATACCTTTAAAATGTCAATCTATTATAAATAAATTACAACCTTTTTTAAAATATGGAACGCTACCTGTTTTTAAAACAAATTTACCTTCTTCAAAAACTTTATTCTCTCTTTATAAAGAAAATAAATATCCTTATAAAAATATTTCTACGTGTTTAATTAAAAAATCTATACCTGAACTTGTAGTAAATTATAGTAATATAAAATGTCCTTTTACTGATAAAAAAAAATTAATATTAGCTAATAAAATGTATGGAATACCATATATAGATTATAATGGAGATTTTGGTATCTCAAATCGCGATAATTATGTAATATTAGAAGATGATAAATCTATTAGTGATTTAGAAATAATAAAAACTTTTCTCTCTACACAAACAGCATTATATTTATTTGATTCAACAAGGTATAGAATGGCATACTTAGAAAAATATATTTTTGAACTAATTCCTGATATAACATTATTATCAAATTTTCCTGAAAATATAAATGATGATACAATTGCGCTGTATTTTAATTTTGATGAAAGAGAGAAAAGTATTATAAAAAATTATAAAAAAAACATAATATTTTTTGATTAATATTTAATTTATATAAAATTTCATATTAAATATAAAAATTTATATTCTTTAATGTCACTTACTAGTTTAGATAAAGATAATCTTAATCGTTTATTTGAAATGATCAATTTGAGAGATAAAAATAATATTATTGATGTAAAAACAAACTACAGCACTTATTCTAAGTTAGAAATTATTGGTAGACAAATGATGAATTTAAAAATAGAAGCGGAAAAGATTTTAGAAAATCATAATGTTAATGAAGAATTAAAAAATATAGAATGTAATTTTAAGAAAGTTCCTGGAACATTTTATTACTTGTATGTAATAAATAATAAAAAAGTTATTTCACTTATAGCAGATACAGAATGGGATACTTATGACAAATTTTTATATAAACTATATTTTGATTATGATTATCAATTTTATATTGTCTAATATATATGAATAAAATTATTGTTTCTGCGTTAATAATGCTTTTTTTAGATTTTATTTATCTCTCTACAACAACAAATTTTTACAAAAGTTTGATAGAAAATATTCAAAAAGAAAAATTTAAAATTAAACTGATTCCTACTATATTTTGCTATATATTTTTAGTATTTTCATTATATTATTTCATATTAAAAGATAAGAGAAAAGTATTTGACGCATTTATATTAGGTTTATGTATTTATGCTGTGTTTGAATTAACAAATTATGCTATATTTAATAAATGGAATATACAAGCTGTATTTTTAGATACAATATGGGGTGGAATACTTTTCTCTCTTACAACATATCTTACATATAAATTAGTAAAATAAAAATAAGATAAAAATGTAATATGTAAAAATATTATATTATAATATATGAGTAAAAATATTATAATATTAATTTTATTAACACTAATTATTATTTATATAGTAAATGAATATTTTTATATACCACAATATTATTTTGATAGATATATAAATTATACTAATTTATCATTAGAACCTACGCAAAATAAAAAAAATTTACTTTTATTATCAAATAGTATTTTATCATTAAATAAAGAATATATGAATTTTGCGATTCCATGTATAAAAAAATTTACAAAACAAAATAATGTAGAAGAATATTTATATATACCATATGCTCTAGCAAAATATGATAATTATACAATACAAAAAACAAATCGTATTGACCAATTATTTAAAGATACAATATTACCAACCTTTAATAAATTAAATATAAAAATAAATTTGTTAGATATAGAGCAACCTATATATATTCAACAGCAAATTATTTCAAACGCAAAAGGATTATATATTGGCGGAGGTAATACATATATTTTAAATTTCTGCCTTCATAAAAATAATTTAATTAATACAATAAGAGAGAAAATAAATAAAGGAACACCTACTATATGTTTAAGTGCCGGAACAAACATTATATCACCAACTATAGAAACAACTAATGATATGCCAATTATAGAAATAACTAATTTAAATTCATTAAATATTATACCATTTCAAATGAATCTTCATTATCATAATCAAAAGCTGCGACATGGACAAGGTGGGGAATATCGAGATAAACGTTTGTGTCAATATTTACAAAATAACAGAACTCTTTATTATAAAAATAAAAAAAGAAATAATTTTGTAGTTGGATTACCAGAAGGTTTACTTTTACATATAAGTGGCGATGATATGGAAATATGTGGTTTAACAAGTAGAAGTCCTTACTTATTTGAATTAAATAATGGAAAATTTACGAAGAGAGAACTACGGGTTGGAGAGAGAATTGAATATTTATTAAAAATTAACGATTAAATTGATTATAATTTTTAAATATAAATTATCATTAATCTTCAAATAAAAATGTTTTATATTGCTGTAACTAGATTTAATAATGAAACCTGGAGAGAAAATCAAAGATGGAGAGAAAATCAAAGATGGAGAGAAAATAATAATTTTACAGGTTGTATTTACAATACACCAATACATATAAAGGATTCTATACCACTCGAAATTACGTTATATATTATTGAGATGAATAATCAAACAAATAATATTATGGGGATTGGTAGATTATTAAACAAAGTTCATACAGATAAAAAATATAAAATTTATAGTGAAAATAATTATAATAGATATACTTATAAAGGTAACACTTATCTATCGAGAGAAGAAATTATTAGTGAAAATGGAAATAATGAAAAAAAATTAATAGAAGCTATCGAAAAATTTTTATTCAAAGGCTATAAACATATGAAACGAGGACAAGGAATTACCATATTACCAATTGATCACCAGCTACGATTTGCTCGATATATCAAAGATTTATTTACTTAGTAACTTTTACATTCGCAATAGACATTTTCAAAGATTCAATACTCTTATCAAGATTTTCAAATAAATTTTTTACCACTTCCTTACTATTTCTATCATTTTCAATACAATCTTCACAAATCCCATCCTTATCAAGAGCCAAACAACCTTCGCAACCATTACAATTTTCTGACATACAATAATAGTTGTTAAGACAGCAATTGCAACGATAAACAGACATTTATAAATTAGTGTTAAATAAAAAATATACAAAATATAAATCAATTTTTTATTTTTTATTTTTTTAACATTTTTTAAAGAGTTTTTACATTATTGTTAGTTTTTTACTTAACATCATTACTACCACTTGCTTCATGATTATTACCAGACAAATTAATATTTGGGTTATAATCATTTATTTTATATTTATTATTTGTAATAAGCCATTTATCATTAACATTCATAACTTTTTGATTATAAGTAGCACTAATTTTTTTATATTCATTATTACAATAAATTCTAATCTTATCAAGATTAGAAAGTTGAAATTCTATTTCTTTTACAAACTCATTACCTTTATAATTAGACAATGTATTGAATACTTCAATTCCAACTACACTAAATAACTCATCAATATGTAAAAGTTCTGTATATTTTTTTCTTAGATTATCAGAACGATAGATTTGTGTAGCCATTTCTGCCTTTGTTTTTTTATTTAAAATATATTGGATTCTTAACTCTTTGAAATCCTGATATCTTCTAACATTCTCTCTAGAGTGAACTAATGACTGATAAGTAATATGAGATATAACTCTATGAATATTAGATATTTTTTGTGAAATATTTGGAAAATTTATTAATTTATTTAAAATATTATAACGCAATTGATAAATACTAGTAAGTCCACCACAAACTTCATCATGAGGATTTCTTGGAGCAGTTCCATTATTATTATTTCTCATATGCTCATAGAAATGAGGATTATGAACAACGCCTTTATCTATTAATCCAGTCTTCCAAGAAAATGCGGCATTACATTCTGTACACCACATCTGATCGCAACCGCTGATTTTATAAATACGAACACCACATGTTGGGCAAGGTTTTGTTTCTTCTTTAATTAATTTGGCACTTTCTACTGAATCTTTATTACAAATATGTTCATCATTTTTTGTATAACCAATAATTTCATGACAATCAGGACAAGTATAGTAATTACATAAATCACATTTATATTGAGTAGATAAAAATCCACGACAATGATTATTTGGACAAGCCATAATAAATTTTTTTCTTTCTGTTTGATTACTCTGTATTTTTCTAATATTAAGCGTATGTTGATATTTTTGGACACTTAATTGATTTAATTGTTTTCTAAGTTCACTCATTTTTTCATTAATTTCTTTAATTTTCTCATTTTCAATTTGAATTTTTTTATATTTTTCGGCATCATTCATAGTCTCAGGTAATTTACTTATTTCTCTATCAACCAATAACTCTTTTCTATGTTTTTTATAATCATTATCAATAAATGAGCGATTTAAGGATTGGATTACAAAATTTTCATTCCATTGTTTTTTACAGTTCATACAATGTGGATCATTCGTTGAATTAAGTAAATATGTTCTAACACAGCCTTTACATGAAGAATAATTACAATCATCAAAATAACATGTAACTTGACATTTAGTTGATTTATTATATGTTTCGCAGCAAGTGAAGCAATTATCCATTTTTTATACTAATAAAAAATAGCGATTATTATAAATCAATTTTAATATAAATAAAAAACTTATATTAAAAATAAAAAAAAAGTATTAATTAATAATAATTAATTATGAGTGAAAATAATTTTGATACCAATATAGATAATTATACTATTGAAGATTTATTAGATATTTTAAATTTATCACTAGATTATAATGAAGAACAAGTCAAAAAAGTAACAAATAATATTATTGATAAATTCACTAAAGAAAATAAAGTAAATGAAGTGAAATTTTTCTTGGAAGTTCAAGATGTTTTATTAGAACGTATTAACGTAAAAGTAGATAAGGATAAACAAACTAGAGAGGCGCAAATTAATTATTCGATACAAAATCAATATGCTGGTAATGAACCAGGAGTAAGAGATACAAAACAAAAAATATCTGTATTTGCCGATGATTCTCATCCAGTTATGAGACGTAAATATTTAGAGCCACGAGGAGATATTGGTCAAGATCAACTTAATCCTATTTATCAAAATTCATATGAAAGATTAATATATATAGATAGTCAATATAGAAATAATATTTTTCCATATGCCAATAATGATGTTAATTCTCCAACTATTTCAACAAATTTTAGTATAGATTTAACAGAAAGATTAAAAAATACGGTGTCTTTAGAGCTAGAATCTATATATATACCTTACGCATGGAATACTTATCATGAATCTCTTGGAAATACATTTTTTTGGGTTGAAAAACTAACACTTGATAATAAATCAACCGGAGATCCTTCTGATAATATTTTTATAAAAATTCCTAATGGAAACTACTATGAAGGAACACCATTAAATAAACAAACCGAAACATATAATACTTTAGGTATTTGTAATGCTATAAATAGAGAATTAAATAAATACAAATTTGGAAATGGTGATAAAGTAGGTTATCATTGGCCTTATAATTCAATGTCTCCAGAACCAGCAAATCCATTACACACAAGTTATTATAAGTGGAAAAATCATTATGGACGTCTAGAAGTTGATTCATTACCAACCGAATTTAATAATCATGTATCAAATAAAATAATATTTAAAAATTATGGAGAATATCCAATCAAAATTATTTTTTATAAAGAAAATACACCAGAAGCACGCCAATATTGTAAAAATAATTTTTATGCTAATAATAGCTTAGGATTTATGTTAGGTTATAGAATAACACCAGATTTAAGTAATTTAGAAGTATCAATGATAGTTCCTCCAGCATTACAAGAATTAGCATATCAAGAAAATATATCTGGTTCTTATCAGGGAAATAATAGTTTACCAAATGTCTATACACATTTATTAACAATTCCCAGCCCACCTTTGACACATAATGATACTTTAGGTTCACTTGGAACAAGAGATGCACCTAGTTCAACAAGTTACTTATCAAATTGGCATTTCCCAGGAAATATAAGTAATCATTATTTTTCATATATTAGTGGGGAATCCAGTATAGATATTTTTGGTCCAAAATATTTGCTATTAATTTTAGATGATTTTAATCATAATAGAATAAATAGTGGAGCTGTTGCTATTACTGCTACTTCAAATAAATTATCTGTTCCTAGCTATGCTGGAAAAGGAAAACAAGAATGTCAAGATATTGCTAAAAATACAAAAGGTATTGGTGCTACAAAACCTCGTATTTTGACACAAGCACAATTATATACTGCTAATGAGATATTAAATAACAGAGGAGACGATAAAGATAGACATGTTGCTCCTAATAATTCAAATATTTTTGGAATAATTACATTACCATTAAATATTGATGAAAGGGAATATGGAATATCATCATTAGATATTAAATTTAAGAGAGAATATTTTGGACCGGTTAATATTGATAGAATAAAAGTATCACTTTTAGATGATAAAGGTAATATATTAAATTTGAATGGGAGAGATTGGTTTTTTTCTATAAAAGCAACTGAATTATATCAATTTTAATATAGATAAAATATATAATGGCTTGTCAAAAAATATTACAACTTTACGGTTATAAATCAAGTGACGAATTTAGACAAAATTTTAATAAAAGAATGTCAGGTGGTATAAAACAAAATGGAACGGCAACAAATTTAGTTTGGAGAGGTAATCAAACAAATTTTAGAATAAATAGAACAACAAATATAGCTTCTAATGGTTTTGGATTAAAAAATTGTAATACATATCCTATTAGAATTTATGGCTCATTAATAAATGGTATTAATGTAAATATAAGTGGACAAAGAACATAGCTATATTATTTATCACGAACAGTCCATGTTCTTTTTTTACCTTTTACAACCTTTGTTTGTTTTTTAGATGAGGATTTAGTTTTCGATTTTTTCTTTGTAGAAGAATTAGATCTATTTTTTGATGATCTACTATTACTTTTTGGATTACTTATATTTTTTATTTCTATTATATCAAAATCACCATAAAGTAAAAAAAATTTTTTATTCCCTTTTTTTTCATCCTTTATTTTTTTTCTTAGAGGTAACCATATATTTTCATATTTTTTCAACATCTCTTTTGTTGGTCTTAAATATGTAGGAGATATATAATTAATATTTCTCTTTAATGTTCCAACTCTATCTGTCATATATATTAAACCTATATTTTTACATATATTCAATATTAATTACATTCCCATTATTATCACGAACAATATTTCCACGATTATTTTTAATATGCCCAATTTCAAATCCAGGCATACTTTCTAAACACTTAACTACTTTTTCTGTTCCATAAAATTCATGATTTAATACTTCGTCTTTAAAATTATGACCAAGAGTAATACACGGATGATCATTAATAAACGCAACATGATTACTTTCTAAAACAAATGTAATAATACTTTCACAATTTTTAACATTAGATGATTTTAATTCAGAAGGAAATTTCCAACCTAACGGTGTAAGAATTGGATGCCATGGTGTAATCTTCAGACCATTTTCTAATGTTACTAAATCACAGGTTTGCTCAACCATAATTGTTTCATATACACATAAAACTTTTGTATATGTAATACTTTTAATATTATTATGATCTTCTAAAGTTAAAATTTCATCGCCCTTTTTCACATCTTTTAACATTTTTTTACTATTATCACTCATTGTAATTAAACAATTAGAATCAAAACATCCACCGCTTTGATTATTATAAGTAGCAAGTGAAACAAGTCTTGATGGCATTTGGGGTGAAAGTAACCCATTTCCAGGAATTCTATAATTATTTTTTACGATAATAGCAGAAGGTTCTGGAGGTGGAAGTGTATCAAAAATATCACTACAATTATCTACAAAATCATTAAAGATATTACCACCAAAAGTAAAACATGCTTTATCTTTAAAATTAGGTTTAAATTCATTATTAATTGCTAGTGTAAGTTGATCTAAATAAAATTCACCCCATTTTTTAAAATAAGGAACATAATTAGTAACATGTTCTGGATTACAAGATAAAGCTATAGTAACATGTTCTGGATTACAAGATAAAGCTAGTTTCACTTGTTCATTAATTGTGGCATTAATATTCGTTAATAATTCGTTATTATATGTTTTAGTTAAATCATCCATAATTTTTAAAATATCATCTACATTATTTTGTCCAGTATTTTTTACATTAATAGCCTTTCTTATATTTTCAATAACCTTATATCTAATAATATGTGTCTCAATTAACTCATGATCAGTTGTATCATTATAATAATAATCACAAGATTCAGTTTTTTCTATTTTATTACCAATTGTATATTCTAAATAATATTTGGCACAAATTACATTCTTATTTCTAGGTAACTTATCAAAGTTGATAATAATATGGCGCGATTGTTCAATTTGAAGTGAATTAATATAAATTAAATATTTCTTATCGCTAATATTTTCTACAATATATTCACCCATAATTGGTTCAATATGATTAATAATAGCATCATTACAGGTTTCAATATATAATTTAATATTTGTAGCAACAGTAGACTGAATATTACCTAAGAAATTACTAAATACAGTCGCAATCATGCCTCCATCTGGAATATGCCCCGTTAAACCATTGCCATATTTAGCCATTTCATAAAGTAAACCTTTTTGTAGATTATATCCAAAACCAAATGTATATAATGGAGACTCATAACCAGGTGTTTTCTTTTTTCTTTTTAATGTTTCAATTTCCCCTCGCGCTGGTGAAATATTGGGAATTCCATCAGTTAATAACATAATAGCAGAATTTCTTGTTACATCACTTCGCTTACCTAAAATTTCATACGCTCTTTCAATCGCATCCCAAATATTAGTTTGTCCACTAGGTTTAATATCATTAATTTTACTCATACATAGTGAATTATTTACAGGAGTCATTGGTAATAATTCAAATATAATTTCAATTTTATTATCAAAAATCACAATAGCTAATCTATCTTTTGAAGAAAGACTTTTAGCAACCGTTTTAGCAGCATGATTAACAATATCTTGCTGTGTAAAACCATCTTCAAGTTTAGAACCATTTTCATCTTTTGCTTCAACATTACCTTGCATTGATCCAGAATGATCAATACATAAAACTAGATCAATGCCAAGAAGATCATCTTTTGATACACTATCTTTTATTGAAGTATATTCATCAAAGATTGAAAGTAAACCCTTATCTTTTAATATACCATAATTATGTGTTAGAATTTTATTCTTATTTTCACTTTTATTATCTTGTGAATTATTATTTTGACTAGCTTGAGGCATTTGTCCAGATAACGCTGATAAATTACCAGCATGATATTGATCTACAAGATATTTAATGGCAGCATTTACTTTTAAATCATGAATACCCATAGGTAAGTTAGTCAATGGCGATGTTTGTTTTTGATTTAACCATCTTACAATAGCCTCACGTTCATATGTTTGCCCGTCAGAACCTTGAACTGGATCTTTCATAATTTCCTGTGTAATAGGGCACATAAGTGTTGATTCAATAATATTCATCCCTGCTGTCTGCATATATTTTTATATTTATTTATATTTTTTACATTTAATTCAATTTTATAAAGTTTATAAAAGTAAAAAAAAAATAGCTTGAAAAATAGAACTATAAATAAAGCACTAGAAAAAAAGCACTAAATAAAATTGAAAATTATTAATTATTATATTAATTATTTAATAATTTTCTTTAAAATACTAACATAATGGGTGAAAAGATTATTTACATTAATAATGTAAATAATTTCCCTGATATTCATAAAAAACAATGGATTTTAAAAAAATCTGATAAAATTAGATTTATTTGTAATTTATCAACAAAAGATACAATATGGTTTGTTATAATAAAGGCTTTTAAGAAAGAAATTTATTATGGAAAAATACAATTAATTATTAAAAATAATAAAAAAAATATTATTATTTTTGATAATATAAATAAAATTGATGAAAATGAAAAAATCTTTATATCTATAGATAAAAGTAATCGAATAATTATATAACAATTTAATATATGTCAATAAAAAGAATTAATAATGAATTAAAAAGAATTGAAAATTATTTACTTATCAATAATTTAAATATTTCTTTTCAGAATGATAATGAAAAGTATCTAGTATCTATATCTCACAATAATAAATTAATTATGGATATGGAATTCCCTAATTGTTATCCTTTCAAACCATATAATATTATCTTAATAAAATATAATAAATATACAAGACAAATTCAAGATGATAGATGTATACATATTCACGATACAATAAATTACAATAAGTGGTTATCAAATATAAAAATAATAAACAATAATTATCATAGATTATTTATGTCAAATTTATTAGGTAATAATTTTACCATTTCAAATCATTCTTGTTGTTTTTGTTGTTCTTCTATTACATGTTACACTAATTGGAATCCTGCTTTAACAATAGAAAAAGGTATAATAGAATATAAAAAATTTTTAATTTATAAATTGTATTCATCTCCTTTATTGATTAACTATTTGGAAAAATTATATAACAATTTATTTCCAAAATTATCTGATGATTTGAAAGAAAAAATATTTGTTTTCTCTAATTTAGATTAAATTATTATAAATTTAATTATTATCAATATCTGTAACCATCTCATCTAATTTTTTATTCGGAGGAACAAATGGTAAACAATATGAATTATCAATTTTAAAATTACCTAATACTGGACCTTTATTTTCTAATATAGCATCTATTATTTTAGTACAATTCATTAAATGTTCACTTGTAAATGTTTCTATTCCATAAGATTTACTTAAATTACTAAAATCAGGCGTATATTTATAATTAGAACCTACCTTTCTTTTTTCATAAAATAAATCTTGCCATAAATCAACCATTCTTAGTTTACGATCATTCATAATAAATATTTTAATTGGTAAATTATATTCTCTAATTGTAGCAATTTCATTACTACTCATAGTAAAACTACCATCTCCGTCAATTAAAATTACTTGTTTATCAGGATACGCTATTTGAGCACCAATCGCAAATGGTAATCCAACTCCCATTGTTCCAAGAGAACCACTTGTTAATAATCTATTTGGATATTGATGTTTAAAGTATTGTGCTACTACCATTTGATGTGATCCAACACCAGTTGTGATAATATAATTATCATTACCTTTTAATTTATACGATAAATATTTAATAATAAAATTACTAGATAACTTATTATTATCTTGTTTTAAAGTAAATTCTCCCTTCCATTTTTTAATATTTGTAATCCAGGATTTTTTATAATTAATATTTTTAGTATCTTGATTATTCATATAATCCACAAAATCTTCTACATCGCAATTAATACTAATATCTGTATTAATATATTCATTTACTTTATATAATTGTTTGTTTGAATTATCAATATGAAGAATTCCATATTTATTTCTAGCATTTTTTCCAAATTCTTTTTTTAATCCAACTGTTCTATCATCAAAGCGATTACCTAGACCAATAATTAAATCAGCATTCATTACAGCTTTATTTGCCTGATATGAACCATGCATACCCAACATTTTTAATGATAAACTATCATATTCATCTATTACTCCTAATCCATGTAATGTAGTAGCTACCGGAATATTATATTTTTTCACCAGATTTCTAATTTTTTCATAACTTTCAATGCCTCCAGAACCAACAATTAATACTGGTTTTTCACTTTTTGATAATTTTTCAAATACCTTTTCAAATTGTAAAACTAAATCATCATTTTCTTCATAATAATTATAAATTTTTTCAAGATTATATAATATATCACAAGAACCTACTTTATCATTATCATTATCATTATCATTATCATTATCAGTATATGTATCAATTTGCTCAAAATTAATTTGTTTTGTAAAAACATCTTTACAAATATCTAAATGAACTGGTCCTTTTCTTGGTGAACTACATAAATTAATCATATATTCTAGAATATTTGGAAAGTTTTTTTCATTAGTGACCAAATTATTTTCTTTTACACAGCTTTTTGTAATTGATGTAGCATTACATTCTTGAAAAGCATCTGTTCCTAATACAAAACTATTTACTTGACAAGAAATACATAAAAGAGAATGTCCATCAGAATATGCATCTTGAAGAGGTGTTATAACATTAGTAAAACCAGGTCCTGAAGTTGTAATAACAACACCGAATTTATTTGTTACTTTTCCATAAGCTTGAGCTGCATGTCCCGAATATTGTTCATGTCTATTAAAATATAAATTAAATTCATTATCTTTTGAGATAATATCAAAGAAAGGTAATGCCGCTCCACCATTATATCCAAATGCTGTATTTACACCTTGATATTTTAATCTCTCAACAATATATTGCGCTACATTAACATTTTTATTATATTTTTTAGAAATATCATTAATAAAATTTTTATTTACTCTAAATAATTTTTCATTTGAAATGCTATTCAATATTTTATTACCAATTCTCATATTATTTGTTAATCTTAATATTAAATTTTTAATACATTTCAATTTATTATTAAAATTAATTATAGCAATATTATATATATATATGTATTTTACATTAAATAAAAAAGGAAAGAAATTTTTCTATTATCATTTGTTAGCAGCTATAATATTTGGATTATTATATTATCTACAAGATTTTTTTATAAGTAATAATCCTTTATTAGCTAAAAAATTAAAATTTATTCCAGAAAATTATGATGCATCAAAAGATAAACCAAATAATATATTATATTATTTATGGTTTTCATTAATTACCCAAACAACTGTAGGATATAGTGGTATTTTAAATGAGAGAAGTGGTATGTCAATTCCATGGAGTAAATTACATTATAGAACATACAAAATAATAAATATAACACAGTTAATAAGTATATTTTTAATTACTGCTTTATTGGTTTAATTTTTATTATTTCTTTATTTTGAAAAAAAACCTCATTATATATTAATATGTCTTTTATAAGTTTATTTTTACAAGATATTGTAGATAGAAAATTAGATTATATAGAAACAAAACTAATTGAGCAAATCTTACCATCTAATTTATCAGCTACATCAAAACAACATATTGCTATATTACTAAAAAATGATCCAAAAATATCATTAAAAATAGAAACATTAAAATTACAAATATATAATCAAATACAGTTAGGAACTGTAATGTTTATTAATGCTTTAATTGGTTTAATACCGGTTCCTATTATTCCTGGTTTAATTAGAACATCTAATAATGTAATATTCCAAATGTTAAAGACAAGTGATAGAATAGTAGAATTTAGAGAAATTGTTGATACTTCTCTTGAATTATTAGAAAATGATCCTACTATTAGATCATTTTTAGAAAATAAAGGAATTGCTATGAAAATATTCAAACCTGTTAATAATGATAATGCCATGATAGAAAATATTGCTAATTCGGCAAAAAAAGCGTTTGATAAAATAGATCAAGAATATTTACAGAATGATAATTCTAAATTAACACCAAGTCAAATTTATGATAGAATAAATAGATTAGCTATAAAAAAAAATACAACACAAAATACAACACAAAACACAACACAAAATACAACACAAAATACAACACAAAATACAACACAAAATGCTACAAAACAACTTGTTTTACTACCACCAAAAACATCAAAAATTACTCAAAAAGCAGGCAAAAAAATAAAAAATAAAAAACAAAAAAAACATTATAAAAAAAGAACTAGAAGAAATAAGTAATAAAATATTTTTATTTCATATTTAATTTTTTGATAAAATAAAAACATTGTTTCCACAATCATAAAATTCATTATTTATATTTAATCCAACTTCATTAAATAATAATTTTATTTCATCTAACTCAAAAATATAATAGTATCTTGGATATATATTTTTCCAATATACTATATTATCACCATAATTATCAAAAGTAATTCTTGTTTTTTTTGGTTGTTCTTTCGCCCATACTGATAACAAAATTTTACCATTTACCTTGACTATTCTTTTTAATTCTTGTAATGCTTTAATTCTATTTTCATATGTAGAAAGATGGTGAAATGTTGCTATACAAATTAAAGCATCAGCACTATTATCTCTTATTTTTATATCTGTTATTTCACTATAATAAGCCTTCAGACCCTTATTTCTACAAAGTTCAATAAAACTTTGACAATTATCAAAACCAATAAAATGATAATCAGAATAATCCATATTACGACCACTTCCGCAACCAATATCATAAATCAGCGAGTTTTTTGGTAAACTATTGATAAAATTAGTTATCCAAGACCATTTATATGCTCTAGTTACATTAAATTCACTAGCAATTAAATCATATATTTGCTTAACATATTCTATCTCTATTTTACTTGTCATATTTAGTGAAATATATTATAATATAATTAATTATAAATAATTATAAATAATTATATTATATCAATTTTAATATTTATTTATATACAGTTTTAATATATTATTGTTTTCTGGTGCCTTTTTTTCTAAATTTTTTTAATTTTTTTGTATTTCTCATTTTTTTACATTTTGTTTTTCCAAATATCTTTCTACATAAATTTCTGAATTTAGCACCGCCCATTCCCCAAAGACCACCATGACCTCCGTGCCCTCCGCGCATTTTTCTTCCACCTAAGAATAAATATGTCATGCCAGCACCTTCATCTAATAATTGTCTCATTTTATTTAATTCATCCCTCATCTCTCTATCATAACGGTCTTTATCTTCATCATCTAATTCTTTGTAATTAAATTTATTTTTTAAAAATTCTTGATAAATAGTTATAGCTTCATTTATTGTAGTATCTTCATTAAATGGTTCACTACCATCAGAACCATGTATTTCATACCATTCATCACGCATTCCTTGATTTACAGTAAAATCAATATATTCTCTTTCTGGTTTTTCTCTCTCAACTTCAATTTCTTCCCTTGTAACCGGTAATGTTTTAGTTGGGTCAATCGCATTCAATATTTTATTAAATTCAATAACTTTATCTATATTATTTTTAATTTGTGGTAAATCCATCATCATATACATCGTGTTTCTCAATTTTATAATAAAGCGTTCGTTAATACCTCTGTCACAACTTAATCCACCTTCTCCATAAGTAGTAGCACTTTCCATAATTACATCTGTTACATATAATTCTTTGAATTCAGGTATCTGTTGTTCAACATACAATAATGTAGAATACAAAAATAAAAGCCATGATATTCTTGGTTCACTGCCACTAACAATATTATCTTTATAATTATAAAGATTTAATCTTTCTCTCATACATCTATTTTTATAATTCATTAATACATCTTTATTTTCAGTTGTATTATTAATAACGTTATCTAAAAATGTGCTTACCCATGTAGTAAAAGCATTATTGGATGTAGTTGTTCCAGAATCTTTTACAGTTTGCCAATTATTAATATATGATGATATTGTATCATAATAATTATTCTTTTTAATTATTCTGAAAGCAGCATGAACATCAGTCGGATATATAGCTGGAATATCATTATCACCTTCAACTTGTATTCCTCTTTCAGCTGGGGTTAATGTTTCGTTTTCTTCACGACCAATTGCTCCATCAAAAACAGTGTTTTCTCTATTTGATCCAGTAAAATCTGTATCAGTTATAAAAGCAATTGTAAAAACACATTCACTTAAATTACAATCTCTGAATATTGTTCCAGTTAAATCACAGCCACTGAAACTACAACGACGTAAATCTTGACCTTGAAAATTTCTTCCTGCTAATCCTAAAGTGCTTTGAAAAGTTATACTTTGTAATTTACAATTATCAAATTCAGCATTTGTCAAATCAGAAGGTGTTGATTGAAAATCTCTTGCTCCAGCCGGAAGTATAGGAATAAATTGACACCCTTGTAAATTACAATCTATAAATTGTACTCTACTCAAATTTGTTCCATTGAAAGAAGAACTAGTTAAATTAACAGATGTCATCTTTTGACCTTCTAATCCTTTAACGCTTGTAAAAATACATCTAGTCATATCATTATTATTAAAAAGAGTCGCGTCTCTGAAAACACTTCCTGTAAAATTAGTTCCATTAAAAACACTATCTACAAATTGACACGATACAATATTACAGGATCTAAAATCTCCTTTATCCATTTCACATTGTAAAAAATATACTTTATTATAATCAGTAGAATGACCATTAAAACCTGTAAATACAGATTTATCAAAAGTTACTTCGGTAATTTTATTTCTTTGTCCTCTATTAAATGAAGTGAATTGTAAATCTTTAAATTTACTATTTTTAAAAGTTATATAAAATAATGTCACGACTATACGACCATAAATTTCAGCATCTAATTCAATATTTTCAAAAGTAACCATTTCACTATTATTTAAATGTCTATTTTCAAAGATTTGCATAGTAGTTGTTTTACAATTATCTAAATTAGCACCCTTAAAATTTGTAGCTTGTTTAGGTTTTCCATCATAACCTAATCCAGGTCTTCTAAAAATACACCCTTTTAAATTTGCGTTCTGAAAATCTGTTCCAAGCATTTGACCAATTTCAAAAACACTACCTTCTAAATTAGCATTTTCAAAATCACTTAAATTTAAAATGGCTCCTTTAAAATTACACTTTTTACATATAGAATTTGTTAAATCGGATTTCTTCATTGTAGCTTGTTCAAAGATAGAACCACTCAAATTGGCTCCTACTAATTTTGTTCCATTTAATGTAGCTTTTGTCAAATCAACTTTTTGAAGATCTATTCCATTCAAAACCCGTTTTGATAAAACCATTCCTTTTAAATTGATACCTTTTAAATCTAAAGTAGATATTGCTTTCTTATATTTTGTAGCTCCACTTTCAAGTAATTTATTAAATGTTGTTGCTTTTTTTGTTTGACGGATGCCGCGTCCTCTTGCTGTTGCTTGTATTTTTTTAACAGATTTACTACGGGGACTATCAGTATCAACGCCACCTCTAAGTTTTCTATTATTTTTTTTTATTTTTGTTTTTTTATGTTTCATTTTGATTATTTTAGTTCTAGTATTTTTTTTAACCATATATATATTTCATAGATAAAAACATATATATATTTATTTTTTAGAACGTGTAGATTTTTTTGAAGATTTTTTATTTTTTCTTGTATATTTTTTGTCTAAATAATATGGTTTTTCAATATCAAATGCTCTCTTATATGGAAAATGAGAATCAGAATATCTAATAATAAAATGTTCATGAGTATAAAGTGATTTTGTTGTTGATGGAGCAATTGTATATTCATTTGCTATCAAATATTCAATTGTATATATTTTCCCAGATAATCTGATATAAAATAAAGGGTCTTCTTTTGATTTTTTACTTTCAATCATATTACCAGACCATGATAATTTGAAACTATGTTTATCTTTTACAATGTTATTTATAAGACAATTATTTGATTCTTTAAACTGATTAATACTTTGTAAATAATCTAAGATATAATTTAATACATTTTTAGTTTTTTGACTCATATTATTATAATGTAATGCAGTGATATTTTTATCATAACATTCTCTATCACAAGTATCAACAAAGGCATCTAATTTACTAGAACCTGGGGGCGCATGACCACCAGTTTGTTGTAATTCTTTCTCTCCTAACATTATTTTACTAGAATCTAATGAAAATCTATATTTATCTTTATTTTTAATTGAATTTATTAATGCATTAAAATAATACCATGATGTTCCCACGGTCATACCAGACATAGCATACCAAAAACCCAATGTTCTATCATATTTTTTACATGTAATTTTTTTTATATCCTTTTTCAAAAATTGTGGAATTATAGTTGGAGCAGTTCCTAAGAAAAAAGGCATTGTTTCTATTTGTATTTTATTACCTTTTTTATAGAAATTAAAATTAATATTAACATGATGTCCAGTAAAACCAAAGCCTATTTTTGACATATCTTTATTAATAAAAATTACACTCCAATAGGCGCCTTGACTTCTAGCAAACGCGTGTTTAGTTATAGCATCCTTATGTTTTACATCTAATATTTTTTCATCCATTGTTCCACTTTTTGGATTATATGAAGCTATCACTTTAGCAATCTCATCTTTATCTTTAACCCAATATTTCATATCAGCAAACTCACCTAGCACATTTTGCTGTAACATAATAACTAATATTTTATAAAAAATATCATCTGATACTAATAGTTGTATTATATACATAACAATTAAACGTTGTATAAATGACATTTCATTAAAACTTACCCCAGAATCTGGTTTTACTTGCGCTAAAGCAACACGAAAGCGATTTCTAGATTTTACTTCAAAATTTCTTTTTTCATTATACATGGAAGATCCTGTATCAAAATTAAAAACTAAACGTTCTTTATCTTTTTTAGAAGTAATATTTAACATCATTTTTAGTAATTCTTTAAATAATTCATATCTATATATATTTGCTTTATTTGGTTCACTAACAATTTTTTCTTGACCTTGTAAAACTATTTTTTGTAATTTATCAAATTCACTCATTTTATTATTTATATATTATATAATGAAATTAAATTGGGAAACCTGGAGTTTATTAGCAATGATTGGAGTCAGTATTTTCAATATTTTACAAATTTTACCTAGTAAAAATATACAAAAAAATATAAACCTTCAATTATTTTACATGAGAGCAATTCTTATATTAGCTGGCATTTTAGCTGCTGTATCATTTTTAATACCAGGATTACAATTGAATAATAAATTATTCAGTGATGCTGGAAAATATTTTGATCCTAAATTATTATTAGGAAGTGCTATATCACTTGTTATTTTTAATATTTTATTATTATTTGCCTTCAGTAAAGGAGGTTCTTTAGCTGGTGTTATAATTAATCTTAATTTATTATTAGTTATATTATTTGGAACTTTTATAATGGGTGAAAAAACAAATATGAATATATGGTTAGCCGTTCTAGTATACTTAGCATCTGGAATTTTTATTGTATATGAAAAAAATAGAATTTCAAAATAGATTTTTTTAAAAATTGATTTTTTAATTATTTTAATAATTATAGTTAAATTATTAAAATAATTTTAATATGGAATTCAATGTTAAAAATTACGAAGGTGCTCTTGAATATTTACCTGATAATTCAAAACAAATTATTAAAAATAATCCATATGATATTACAAAAAATATTGTAAAAGAAATTCATACATATTGTAAAAATAAAAAAACTACTACTTTTATTATATCATTATCTGGGGGCGTTGATTCTATGGTAATAGCATCTATTATACATTTTCTTGGATATAAAACTATTTGTATTCATATTAATTATAATAATCGCGAAGAGAGCGAGAAAGAATCAGAATTTGTTATAAAATGGTTAGACTTGAATAACATTAAATATGTATTTGAAAATATTGAACACTTAAAAAGAGGAACTATTAACAGAAATTACTATGAAGAACAAACAAAAAATATTAGATTTGATTTATATAAAAAAACATTTGATAGTTATCCAGAATCAAAAAATACAGTTATGCTTGGCCATCATAAAGATGATGTAATTGAAAATGTTTTCAATAATGTATGTAGGGGACGTAATATATTAGAATTACCAGTAATGGCTATGGAAAATGAAATTAATGGTGTTATTATAGCACGACCTATGATTAATTTATTTAAACAAGAAGTATTTGATTTCGCTCATGAAAATGATATACCATATTTCAAAAATACCACACCAGATTGGTGTATGAGAGGAATTTTTAGATATCAAACATATCCATTATTATGTAAAACATATGTAAATTTACCAAATAATTTATTAAAAATTGGAGAGCAATCAAATGAATGGAATAGTATAATACAAGAAAAAGTAATAGAGCCATTTCTTGAAAAAGTAAAATATTTGAATCATTCTTTTACAATTAATATTACAGAATATGAAAATATGCCATTCTCATTTTGGAATGTAGTATTAGCAAAATTATCTCATAGTTATAGTCGTAAATCTCCATCACGTAAAAGCATTAATGGTTTCATTCAATATATTAAAATTAATATTAATAACGATAATAATAGATTAATAAAAAAATTCAAATTATCAAATGATTCGACGTGTTTATTAAGAGATAAAATAATTAATGTAGAATTCAATTAATAATATTATAGATATTTGCTTTTCTAAGATTTTAAATATGATTTAAAAATATATTTTTAATATTATCGATATATGAAGAAAATATTTTATTTATTATCTTTATTATTTAATTTATTTACTATTAATAGTTTATCTGTTCCATATTATTATAATCCAGATATTCATAATTTTGGAAATATTGGAATTGGAGGTAAAATTCATGCTGAATTGGGACCATTATTTACAAAAATTATAGATAATACCGCATATGATGGAAGAGATATTCGAAGCGAGATTATGGAACCATATAAAAATAAAAAAGTAATTGATTTATGTTGCGGAACAGGATTATCTACTTTAGATAATAATTTGGGTATTGATACTAGTAATGAGATGATAAATGTAGCTAGAAGATATAATAAAAATTCACAATTTAAATATGGCAATGCTGAAACTTTTGGAAATTATAAAGAATTTGATATAGTAACCTGTTTTTTTTCATTTCATGAAATGCCAAATTATGCTCATTTAAATATTATAAATAATTGTAAACGTATAGCTAAAGAAGAAATCATTATTGTTGATATTTCTACAAAATATACACCATCAAATATTATGTTATCTGGAGAGCCATATTTATTAAATTATCTAGATTCCATTGATAATATTTTAAATGAATTTAATAAAAGTATATATATTGAAAATCACATTGATATTTGGAGACTAAAACTATAAAATAATAAAATATAAATGAGAGAAGTATATCTACAACTATTAAAAGAAAAACAAAAATTAAAAAAATTGAAATACTATTTAGATATATTATATAAGTATTAAGTATATCAACTATATCTAAATGACAATGGATACTTTCAATATTACTGAGTTTATGAAGAAGGAAAGCAAAGAATATGAGCGCGAGCATGCTGATTATATCAAAGTGAAAGCTTACTATGGCTTCAATGGAAAAAGATCTTATCAAGAAATGACAGAAGAAAAACTGGATATTAAATCTCCACATTCAAGCGAGTTGCCCATGCCGAGTGAAAAAATTTTGAATAAAAATTAACTTTGTATAATGTAAGATGGGGTTATTTAAAATATCAAAAAAAACACAAAAATTATGAAATATTTTTTTCAAATATTTTTCTATTTTTATTACAACAATCCAATTAAATCACCTTCCGGAACTAGATTTAACTTCTTTTTGCCTTTTTTTATTTTTAATTTAATATTTTCACTTTGTAGAACTTCATTTTGCATATTAAGTTTTTCTATTTCATCATCCTTATATTTACATTCTTCATTCTTATTATATAATTGTTTTTTTAGTTCCCGTATTTGTTTTTCCATTATTTTAATTATTTCAGCTGGAGAGTTATATGTTCCATAATTTTGTTTAAAATCATCATTATATTTTTTCAAGTATTGTTGATGTTTATTGCTTTTACAATGTTGATTAATAAACTGACTTCGTTTTCCTTTTGTATATTCTACGCCACAACACTTAAAAGCCTTAATACCATATTTTATTTTTATTTCACTGTTATTCATATCTCTGTAACAATTATTTATGTCATCAAACTGTGGTTCATATTCCTCAATTGTTTCGCAAATTGGATAACTTTCCATAATTATTTTATAAAATTTATTTTATTTATTTATTTTTATAAGTATTTTAATTTCAATTTTATTAAAATATTTTAAAAATATATATATATATATGCCAACTACAAGAAGCCAAACAAAAAATAAAAGCGCGACAAAAATTCAAGCAGCTACTAGAGGACGTCAAACTAGACGTAAAATAAAAACTAATAAAAGCTCACGAAAATCATCTCCAAAATCATCTCCAAAATCATCTCCGAAAACATCTCCGAAAGAATGTCCAATATGTTTAGAAGAAATTAGTAAAAAAGATGCATCTAAAATTCAATGTTCTAACAAACATTTATATCATAATAAATGTATTAAGCGTTGGATGAAGCAAAATGCTAATTGCCCAATATGTAGAGAAAATCTATTACCTAATAATAAAGAGAAAATAATAAAATTATTAGATTCATTTGATTATGAACGTTATGTAGATATGGGTGAGTTATTTTACCAATTAAAAAATAAATTATTAGTTACTGCTGAATATAAAGATAAAAATTTACCAAAAGTAGAACAAAATTTGATATCTTTAATAGATGAGTATTTTGATTTATTACAAGGCATACATGACCTCAAAAATAATGAAATCGAAATAGATTTTCTAGCTAGTAAATCAGACGGTCTTGAAATTCTGCATAAAATATTATTAACAACACAAGATACTAAAGATAAAATTGTAAAATTAAGATATCCTAAGTTACGATTACTAGAAAGAAAAATTGGTGATTACAATCTTGAATTATTAGATAAACCAACTAGAAGAATAGATGCTATTAGTCGTCCTCCTCTTACAGAAAGAGCTCAAACTGTAAGATACACTCGTAGTGAATAATTATGCTCTTTCGAGATTATACTTGAATCGTTTTTTTGTATTATTTAGATCTCTTTTACAATCTCTAATATTCGATAAATATTTTTCATCTATCTCTTTTTTTTTTGATTTTAATTCTTTTTCTCTATAGGGGATTGCTTCATGTATAAATAGTTCCAAAAGTTCACATAGTTCATTATAGTCTTTTTCATATCCATAAAGTTCTGTTTCTTGATACGTTTTGAGAATAGTATTGTCAACTACCTTCATTTCATATGTAGAATACATCGCTCTAATCACTTTCAAAAATCTTTTAATATTAATCACTTATAAATTAATATTAAATTCAATTTTTATTTTACTCTTTTTTTGGTATTTTTTACTTTTTTATTTGTTTTTTTCTTTTTAGAAATTCTTTTCTTTATATTTTTCTTTTTGTAAACTATTTTAGATTTGCTTTTATATTTTTTCTTAGTTTTTTTATTAATTGCTTTTTTATTTTTATTCTTAGTTTTTTTACCACCTACACTTGTAGTAATTCTTTTTTGACGTTTACCAGATGGTGAATCCGGTGTATCTTTTATTTCTTGTTCTTCTTGAAATTGTTTTATTGGTGTTGTTGGTCGTTCTTGAATATTTTCTACTTTTCTTTTTGGACTTTTTGGTTCAGATGATAATTCATCAACATCAGCATCTGGTAATTCTAATTCATCTTGTATTATAGGGGCCTCTATTTTTTTTTGTAATAAAGACTTATCTGGTATATTTTTTACAAAAAAATCTAATTTTTCTAATAATTTATTTGTATATATTTCATAATTATCTATTTCTTGTTCCATATTTGGAAGTTTATTACTATCATCTAAGTAATATAATAATTGTTCGGTATATAGATTATTAATTTCATCAATAGTTATCGAGTCTACGTTTGGAACAATAAAATTATTTATTGGTTCATTATCATCATCATAATCTGGTAGTAAAATATTATTTATTATTATATTTAAAAACTCTATTAATTCTTGACCTTCTTTCTTTAAAGTATATAGTAATAGATAAGGATTACAATAAATATAAGGATATAGTAATGAATAACAATATAAAGCATTATATTCATTTTCCTCAAAATCACCGCTATCTATTTCTTTTGTTCCTCCACTTTGACGTTGATATCTAGATTTTACTATATAATTTAATACACCACCTTCAAATAATATATTATCAATACAATCCTCCCAACTAAAAAATTCTTTTTTAATTATTAATTTTTGAGGAAAAACACAATATTTACCAGTTATTATTTTCTTTTTTTTGCCTCTATAAATAAAAATACTTTGAGCTTGTAAAGCGTGAACTAAGGTTCTAAATTTATAAAAAGATAAACTAGTTAATTCTTTATAATTTGTTTTTCTAAGAACTATTCTTAGAATTCCACTTATAATTCCGCTACTTAGGAGCTGTTCTTTTAATTTATTTAAAAATTCATTTGCTTTATTTATACATTCTATAATATCTCGAAATCTATTTTTCACTATATCATTAATTTTATATGTCGCGCCTTCAATTATAATTTCATTTGAATTTCGTTCTATAATATCTAATAATTCTTGATATTCTTCAATAATTTTTTCATTATGTTGAATTGTTTTTTCATTTTCAGTTAATTTCATATTCTTTTCATAATTAGCTTCATCTATTGCCGCATAATAAGTAATAATTGAATTGCTATTTAGTAAATATGGCACATTTAGTAATGCGCTTCTACAAGCCAGTATAGTATCAATTGTCAATAAAGATGTATTATCTTTTTCAATTGATTGTTCTTTACCAAATAATTTACTTATTACTATAGGTTGCGTTGTATCTCCTAATTCTTTAAAAAATATTAATAAGGAACATAACATTTTATTTTGCTCATTATTTGTATCTTTATTATCGCGAATATATTTATTTTTTTCAGTATTACCTTGAAATAAGTTTTCAAATATATATGAATAGCTACCAGCATTAGTCTTATTATATTCTGTTCCTGCTAAGCAAACTATATATGTATCTCCAATTTTTCCTTTTCTGTCAAGTAATCCTTTAAAATAATTATTAGAATCTAATATAATTTCTATATATTTGTAACCATCTTTATCCATGCTTTTACTATAATTAAATGTAGAACCTGTTTTAAAACCATATGATTGTAATGAATAATTTTCATTTTTATTTGGATAAAATGAATTATTTTTTACTCTTGCTCCAGGATCAATATTTGATGCCGGTGTTTCACTTACATTTATTGTATTAGCCATAAAATATTTATATGGGTCCATTGAGGCATCAATAAATGCATTAACAACATTAATAGGAACAACCTTTCTACTATTTTTATTTATAAATGTTACTTTGGTTAAATTATTATTAGGCAGTTTATCTTCTGGAATTGGTAATAAAGTTCCAAAACAATATTTTCTTACATTATCTAATAATTCACTATTTATTACTTTTTTTAATTCTTCAAAATAATTTCCTTCTGTTTTACAATTTATTCCTGTTATAATATCTCTAGCGTCATTAAATATTTTATATGATGTTATATTTGGGTCTTCTTTACCATCTTTTTTCATATCACCACAATTTAATATTTTATGTTTTTGTAAACTATCAAAACTAGTCATTATATATAATTAAAGTTTTTTATTTATGATTAATATTTAAATTGTTAAATATTAATCTCTCCAGCTGGAATCGAACCAGCGACCTGGGGATCACTGCTGTCAACCAATTACAGTCCCTCGCTCTACCAACTGAGCTATAGAGAGGAGAGGATATATTATTTTATATATATATGCTATATATTATATTTTTAAATTACTTTATTCTTTTAATAATAAAGTAGAATTATTATTTAAACTCTCAATAATAGATATCCACAATGTAAATGTAGCAAAATTTATCATTCCACCTTCATTATTATATTCTTGTTCCCAGAGAGAAAATTTTTGCATTTCAATCTCTGTTAAAGGGTATATAGTAAAACATTTAATTAAAAAAGTAAGTATTTCATCGCTACAATTATAACTATTAAAATAACATATATTTTTTAATATTTTAATTATATCCTTTGGTTTTTTTGAATAATAAATCCGTAATCTAATAAAATTTAAATAAAGTATATGTTTCTTTTTCATCAAAATATCCAAATAATAATACATTAAATATTATATATTAACAATATTTATTTTTTCTCATATGTAAATACATCGTTTCTTCTTCATTTGTTTTTCTATTCAAAGCATCATTTCTTTTTGGAAATCTCCCAAATTTATCAAAAACTTCTTGATGAATTTCATAATTTTTTACAATTTTTTTGAATACTTCATTATTATTACCTAATTTGTGTTCTATTTTTTCTAATATTTTTTTACCTTTTTCTCTATAAATTTTATTTTCACTATGAATATATGGCATAAAAGCAAATATTAATTCCATATGTGTTAATTCTTCAAGATAATATTCAAATCCATAATCTGTAAACTCCATAATTTTTTTATCAAAGGCAAAGGCTTTTTCTGTATTTCTATAAATTTGTCTTGGGAATTGATCTAATAATATTATAAATGCTATAAATTCATCTTTATTTTTAAGATGTTCCATCCCTTTTTTCATTTCATAAAATAACAGCATTTTTTCAAACTTTTCTTTTATTTCATTATCATATTTATAACTTTCAATAAACCATTTTTTACTATTAAATTTATTTTCATTACCAAACCAATATAATAATATTTCTTTACTATCCATATTTTAATATAATACTATACAATATTATATTAAAATATTATTTGTATAATATTATATCAATTTTATGATAATTTTATTAAATTTCTTTTACCACTAATGATTACCTCCCCTTGTTTATCTCCTTTTTTCAATTTCTTTAATATTGTATAAACAATTTTCAAATCTTTTAAAAATTTATATTTACTATTCTCTCTACACAATTCAGCAGCATAATTAAATATAGTATCTATTTCTGTTCTAGAATATTTTTCTTTTAATTCCAATATTGAAATTTTCATTATAACATAAGACGAAGGAAAACTATTTAAATGAAACCACACATAATCACTGTTTATTTCTTTATTTTTTTCAAAAAGTTCCCAATTTTCTTTCGAATTTTGTCCAATTTCAAATATTATATCTTTATATGATGCTGTTTTCATTATATTAATATATACTAATATAATAAATTTAATTAGCTTTAAATGACTTAAAAAAAGGCACTACAAATAAAGAACTAGAAAAAAAGCACCAACTATGATAGAAATTGTGCTATTAACATTAATATTATACGCATTATTTTATATCTAAAAATAAAATTTATTATTCTCATAATACTATTAATTGATAATCCAAATCTTCTTTTATTTTTATCTAACTTTATATTTAAATATGATTTATACAAATTTTCTATTAAATGATTTTTTGGTATTAACAGATTATTGAATTTTATTATATCATTTACAAAAGTAAAACAATTATCGTGGAGAGAATCATAGCTATGTAGAAAATTTATACCCTTTTCTTTTATATAATTATCTAAAAAATCAGAAAATAATATTTTTTTTTTTAATAATTTTATACTTCTCAAATATACTATATTATTTAAACTATTTACTTCTCTCAAAACAACACCAGATATTAGCTTATCTATCTTCAATATTATATTTTGTCCCTCTTTTTCCATAATTAATATTAATGATGTATGATACCTTACTAATTTATTTATATTCCTTTCCTCACATATATATTCTAATATTTTCAATAAAGTTTTATCAATATAACTAATTGTTAAATACATTTTCTTTATTTTTATATTTTTGTATTTTGAAAATATATCATTATTTTTTTTATCTATAAATATATCTTCTTTTGACATATTTGTATTGTGATTACATATTTTTATAAAAATATATACTTATTTATATGATAGGTGGTGGTCCTTATATTAAAATGACCGATGCCATAAATAGACAATTACAACACGTTGGTATCGGAAAATCTTGTGGGGCTTGTGCTTTACAATATTTAGGCTTACCAAAAAATATTATCGATGATCTAGTTAAAACTGCTGAAGGATATAGTAGAATACAAGCGTCTGGTCTTCAAGATATTAACATGCGAAATAATATTAGAGCTTATGAGAAAACGTTTGATAAAAGTAATAGTCAATTTATTGATAATTCATGTAAAACAACTCAAGTATATTTATATGGTTCTGATTTATCATCAAGTGCTTTTGCTCCTACTATTAAAAAAGTATTAATTAATGATAACAATCAATATTATACTGACAGAGAATTAGGATTAAAACCATTAACTAATAATTTAATAGAACAATCATTAAATGAAATATATAAAATTATACCACCTGGATATGCTACTATTATTGGAGTTACATGGAAAAATATTTATTCTTCTTCTGAAATCACCGGACATTATACTGTATTTGCTAAAGGGGCTAACAATAATTTGTATTTAATTGAAAATCAAGGCATTGGAAATCAAGGAATATATAAAAACCCCGATGAAATTCGTGAATATTTTAAAAGTCAAGGAGATATTGCTTATCTTGTTACTTTTGAATGTGGAAAATTAATAGATTCTTCTAGTGAAAAATGGCTCGAAGGAAGAAGAACAACATATAATCCATCTAATATTTCTGATATACCTCAAATTGAAAGAATACCTTCTACTACTTTTATCAAAAGTTTTATTATTACTTCAGATGATTTACTTAATATATTAATTAACAAAATAACACCACCCGAATGGTCTAATACTCAATATCCAAATATTATACAATATAAAGATTATAATGTTTATGCTTTTAATGATGGTAATCAAAAATATATTTTTACAGATATAAATACCCCTGAAATACTTTTAACATTAAATGATATTCAAACTTTTTATCAAAAACAAATTCCTCAAGGTTGGACCTATTTACAAGGTGGTATATATAGAGGACCATATCAACAAATATATGATTCTAATGTAAATGTTTTAAAAATACCATCAACACAACAAGGAGGAAAAAATAATATTAAAAATATTAAAACTAAAAATAACAATAGAAAAAAAAAAGAAAAACATATAAAAAATAATTTTATATAGTTATCTTTTATACCAAATATTATTATCTTTAGATTTCTTTGGCTGCTACTTTTTTCACTCTTGGTAGTTTTACACCTAAATTTCTTTCTATTTGAGAAATTTGTAAATTTGTAGGCAACTCTTTATTAGATTCCCATTTTCCTAATATTTGCTGAGTTACACCTACTTCATATGCTAATACTTTTTGTGTTTTTCCTTTAGTATTTCTTGCTTGCGAAATAAGCTGTCCTAATTGTTTTGGTGCTTCCATTCTTACTTTTTCTGGATCATTACTCACTTTATTACTGTTAAATTTTTTACTTTCCTCTTTTTTCTTATTTTGTGATTGAGTATTAAATGTAATAGTATTCCAGTCTTGACACTCCATTATATATTTTATTTATATTTATTTAAAATATATTAAATTATTTCAATTTTATAATATCTAAAAATTGATTCAAAATAATATTTTATATACTTATTAATTTAAAATATGAATAATTCAGTTATTATTGATTATTTAATCTCAAAACCTCTTCCGATTGGTTATTCAATAAATATAAAAAATGAACCTTATATTTCAGAATATTGCGATAGTGTAATTACTCCAACGCGTTTATTGATTACTATTAAATATAATAAAAATATTATAAAAAGATATTATTTATCTATTGGTATTAATGCTTCAAGAGAGAATATTATTCAATCTTTGAATAATTACATTGAATAATATTATTTATTATAATTTCTTGATATAATTCTTTATGTTGCTCATAAAACCATTCTCCAAAATTTGCCAAAATACTTAATTGTTCTGTAACTTCTAATTCAATATATTTTGATTTATTATTATCTACAGAAATATAGTCTCCCATATATTCATATATAGAAACAAGCAATATATCTTCTACTTTTGAAACTATTAATCCTGGCTTTTTTGATTTTTCTATCAAAATAAAATCTCCAACATTTTTACTCATATTCTTATATTCTTATTATTTTTATGTTATTTGTTGATAATTTTAATAAGTTACATCATTGCTTCCCAACCAGAACCGGGTGCTATTTTATCTTCTTTTGACTTTTCATAAATAATTTTCAATAAACTCAAAGATGGAGCTTTAATTATTAGATGTTCTTTTGTTACTGTGCTTTTATAATGATTCATTTTATTATGTAAAATTATTACATTATCATCCCAATATATTTCATCATCTTTAATTAATTTTATTTTTTCTTTTTTATTTCCATAATCGATTACGATATCGCAATCAAAAATAACTTTAAATTTGTAATCTTCTTTAAAGTTATCTTCATTATAAAATTTTGATTCTTTATTTGTTAAAATAAATTCATAAATCATTTTCTCTCTTACTTTTAATTTTATTTTATAATTTTTTATAAATAATTATTCAATTTTTATATTATTTTGTATAATTTATAAAGTAAAATATGTCTTATGTATATTTATTACATTCTACTGATAATTCTACTTATGTAGGCGCAACGGTTGATTTAGATAGACGACTTAGACAACACAATAAAATTATTAAAGGTGGAGCACACGCTACTTCTATGAAAGTTAACGCTGGACAAACATGGGAACGCGCATGCTATATTGAAGGATTCCCTGATTGGCAAGCTGCTTTACAATTTGAATGGCGATGGAAGCAAATTAGTAGAAAATTATCTAATAAATTATTTCCTTTAAAAAGAAGAATGATTGCTTTGAAACAATTATTGGCTCTTACTAGCTCTACTAGTAAAGCAATTCCATATTCTCAGTGGAATAGCCCACCAAATATTATATTTGAATCTGATATCGCAAAGAATTTTTATTATGATTTATGATTTATAATATTATTTTTAATTTAAAATTGATATTATAATTATTTAAAAATTAATATCCAATATAATTATGACTTCTAAACAAAATGCTATTAGTTTATTTTCGGGTATGGGTGGCGATACACTTGGTATTCATAATGCCGGATTAAATGTTTTAGCATTTAATGATTTTGATAAAGCTGCTACTGATTGTCATAAACTCAATTTTCCTGATTCTACTCTTATATATGACCCTTCTCAAAAAAAAACAAAAGATCAAACAAATATTCAATTAATATCTGATCCTATATTCTTAGAATATAAAGATAAAGTTGATTTAATCTTTGCGGGATTTGCATGCCAAGGCTTCTCACAGGGAGGCAAAAAATTACCTGATGATCCTAGAAATACTCTTTTTAGAGAATTTGCTAGAACAGCCGCGCTTATTAAACCAAAATATATTATTGGAGAAAATGTTGACGGTCTTCTATCCAGAAAGACTGCTACTGGAGAGTTATATATTGATGTAATTGTTCAAGAATTTGAAAATATAGGTTATAATATTACATATAAAGTATGTCATGCTGTTCAATACGGAGTTCCTCAATTAAGAAAGCGTCTTATTATTGTTGGTATTCGTAAAGATTTAAATCAATCTTTCACATTTCCCGAACCATTAAACGATGGTAAAAATAATCTTCCCAATCTAAAAGATATTATTAAATTTAGTATGGAAGGTGCTATTAAAATTGAACTCGAAGATTTTGACATGACTTCTATTCCATCAGAATGTATTATTACAGATATAAATAATAATGAAGATGAAGATACTAATAATATTCACCCTTATCTACGTCTAAAAGCTAAAACAAGAAATCAAGAATATAATGGTAAGGTTCATAAGAATATGCTATCTTTCAGTAAGCGTGATTCTCCTATTCATGCTGAAATTATTGATATTAGAAATCCCAGTAAAACTATTATATGTACATATGATCATCAACCTCGCCTATTTGTTCCTCTAAAAAATAAAAAAGGTTTCTTTCTTCGCTGTATTCTTCCTGATGAGCTTAAACAAATCCAAGGTTTTCCAGCTGATTTCAAACTATGTGGAAATAAAAAAGATCAAATTAAGCAAATTGGTAATGCTGTTCCACCTCCCCTTATTACCCTTATTGTAAAACAACTTGTTCAACCCTAAGGTTCTTCTGGAACTTCTTGTTCCTTTTCGTCATTATTGTCATTATCGTCATTTTCGACGCCTAGAAACTTACTAATGTCTGCCTTAAAAGTTGGTCTTGGATAAACTTCCATAATACCCTCTAATAGTTTTTTATTTTCTCCCCGACCATACTTGTCTTTAAGTGCTGTGATATCTCTAATATAGTCTTCAATCCATGGAGAATCCTTGACAAATTCTTCTCCATTCATGAAGAGCAGCTTTCCTGGTATGTTTTTTTCTGGAGTTTTTTTGTATTCTTTTCCAGTGAAGAAGATGACATAAAAGATTTTTTCTGATGGACATGTATCATTAAAGAATACCTTCATGTTATCCGTCTTCTTCACTTCAATGTCGAGATCAATATCTCCAACATTTCTAAAATCTTTTGACTGTTGGCTTCCCGCTTGTTTATAAGATAGTGTCATCGCATCCAGAACTTCACAGATTTTCTGAATAACAATACGCTCACATGCCTGAGTATTTCCTTTTTCTGTTCTAGTAGTCATAATGAACTCTTGAGTAATGTGCTTACTCAGTTCATTGGTAATCTTTTGGAAAAGTTGCTTTGCTTGTGTGGACATTTCTGTTGCTTTTTCTCTAATATATATTAGACAAAAAACGTTTCAATTTTTTTTCTTTTTTTTTCTGAATTTTTTTCCACATTCACTTTTTATTAGGTGTGTCATTGAAGTTAAACAAAATCTTTACCTTACTACTCATAACCTACTAAGCATCAATTTTATCAATGACCTTCACCATAACCGTGGGAAAGTACGGACTTCTTGGACCAACCGAAATACCTGTACCAGCCGCTGTGACTGGGGCACCATCAATGTCGGTGTCATTCCAGTGGGTAACATGCTTTCTGCCTCCTTCTAGTTGACCATCCGCGTCTAGTGAGAGAGCTGGTAGCGACGACCATTGTGTCTCGAAGGCTGTTTTGGCACCCGCATCAGGGAAAACCATATAGTTTAAGCCGTAGTGTGACCATCCATTTGTCTGAGAAAGAGTCGGTATATTGGCGGCGAGCCAAGAATCGAAGACATCGCCTAGCGTTGTTGGGTTTAGCGAAGACGCAGAATCAGCAACGATGACTAGCTGACCAGTTGGGAATAATGTATGTCCCGCCGCTAACCAATCGGCAATTGCGGTTGCGTTGTAGTCTGGGTCAGAGTAGTACATATTGGCCTCCGCTTCCTGGTCAATGACATATTTGAATGCCTTAGCAAGACTAGCGTAAGTGTCTCCGGAGGCCTGAGCAGAGGTCATCGCGGTTAGAACGACGACAAATGCCCAACCTCCGGCAGGGATGGCGTCGGTTAACCAGGGTGTTATGATGTTGTTAATTGTATTGTCTCCAACAGTGGTGAATCCAACAGAGGTGTCCTCAATGGGGAAGAAGAGACCTTTAGAGTCTGACTGGAGGCTAATGCCACTTACATTATGAGAATTATGAACAATTCCCGGTGTGAGTGGCATAGTTAATGAGTCTGAAGTATTTAAATATGACCAATTATTGTCATTATTTTTTAGATATACATGGACTTTATTAGATCCCACAGTTTTAATTAAACGTATTTTATCAATATCACCTTCGGCAACTACTGGATAATTAGCTGATGCATCAAAATATTCTGATTCACCATCATTATTTGGTAAAGTAGATGCTAAAATTAATGGTGATTCACCTACACCACTAGATGTGTATGTAATTGTTGCTTCAAAGCCAAACGAGTCATCGAGACCATAAGCCTTTGTAGCATATAGATTATTTTTATCATTATTACTACCATCAAATACTAGTATATTATCAATATTGGATACTACACCATTTGATAAAGGAGCATTAACAAATTCAACAGACCAATCATTACTTAAACCACTCTGATACGCTAGACCGAGACCGTCAACCTGTTTGTTGTTAATGTCACGAAGTGATAATTGTCCTTGATTAATTTGAACACCAGAAACAAGTGTATAATCTTCTGGAGCTAAGGGAGCTGTATAGAAAACAGGTAGCAACGAACTAGGTAATTTAGATTCTTGTATATCTGTCTTCTTAACTAGATCAGTTATACTATCTTTTATTTGTTTTAACTCTTTTGCTAAATCAAGATATCCACTTCCTTCTGAAACAGAAGCATTTGTTGGGTCGTTATCAAGAGCGGCTTTCAAGTTATCTGTAAGATCTAAAAGCTCTTGATTTACAGCAGCAATTTTCTTTCCAGGGTTTTGAGTTAGAGTATTATACCGAGGACTCATTAATAATATTCTTAAATATTATAAATAATACAAAAATTTTTATTTTTATTGTGATTTAAATTTCAATGGTTTATATTCTTCTTGTATTCCACTATTAGTGAATATAGAATTAAAATAAATAACATTTTCTACATTCCATTGAGAAATATCTTGATTGAAACTAGTTGCTTTATTAAACATATTATCCATATTTGTAACATTTCCTACATTCCAATTACTAATATTACCATTAAAAATAGATGCTTGAGCAAACATATTTTTCATATCTCTAACATTTCCTACATTCCATTGAGAAATATCTTGATTGAAACTAATTGCTTTATTAAACATACCTTGCATATTTATAACTTTGCTTACATCCCAATTAGAAATATTACCATTAAAAGCTTTTGTATTATTAAACATATCTGTCATATATGTAACATTGCTTACATTCCAATTAGAAATATTACCATTGAATTTTATTGTATCTAGAAACATATTATTCATATATGTAACATTGCTTACATTCCAAATAGAAATATCCTGATTAAAATTATTTGCGTTACTAAACATTGAATTCATAGCTGTAACATTACCAACATTCCATTTAGAAATATCCTGATTGAAATCATATGCATGCCAAAATAATTCGTTCATATTTATAACTTGGCCTACATCCCAATTAGAAATATCTTGATTAAAATCTTCTGCTTTAGCAAACATAGCATACATATTTGTAACATTTCCTACATCCCAATTACTAATATCCTGATTAAAACTAGAATAACTAAACATTTCACTCATATTTGTAACATTTCCTACATCCCAATTACTAATATCCTGATTAAAACTAGAATAACTAAACATTTCACTCATATTTGTAACATTTCCTACATCCCAATTAGAAATATCTTGATTGAAATTTTCTTTACTATAAAACAAGCTTGACATATCTGTTATTTTAGAAACATTCCAAGTATTTATATCTCCATATTTTTCAGATGCTTCTTCTTTATTTAAATACCATTCATTTACAGCGTTTTGTAAATCGACTTTAGTAGTAAATTTATAACGCGATAGCTCAAATACTTTAGAATCAAGATTTGAAATATTAGTAGATTGTTCTACAAGCCTTACTTCTAACTCAGCTTTAAGATTGTTTATTCTTGACAATGGGTTTTGTATTATAATATTATAATGCCTACTCATTTATATTATTCTTAAATAATATAAATATTACAAAAATTTTAATTTTATTTCGTTCATTTAATATTAAACTTCAACTGTGGTTGCCATTGAAGTTGAATAGAATCTTTACTTTACTAATCAATGTATAGTATTAAGCTAAGATTTTTAATCAAATATAGTTTTCGCCTGATCCCAGACTACGGCTCCTATGGTACCAGTTCCATATGCTTCCTTCAAGAAAGGGGCTTCGTTTCCTGCATAATCCATAGCATTTACCTCTTGAATCTGCTGAAGTCTTACGTCTTCTAACGGAATAGTTGGAAGTACTTTTAGTGCACCGCCTTGTGCTGAAATTGTAGCGACTACATCATCTAAGTCTACTATTGTTGTGCAACTGAGGTTGCTAATTCAACAAGTCTAGCTTCTACCTCATCCCAAGTTTTTACATAAACACTGTTTAACTTACTCGCGTCAGGTGGAGTCTGTCCTGCTAAGATCCACCCACCCGTAAACGCCTCAACATCAGTAAACCAAGTAGATCCTCCGTCGCTGGAGATAGTTACCTTATTAATTTGATTATCTGGATCTGATACATCTGTATAATTATAATAGATCTGTCCGCCCTCGCCGGTGTAATTCCATAAGATTTTATCAGTTGAGTTTACTACTCCAGATGCGTCGAGATCAATAGAGTGTGCGCTAGTGTACTTATCTTTCACAGCGTTGGGAACGGTGGTTAGGTTTGTGATGATCGTTACGTCTCCTTCGCGGCGAACATCTGCATCAACATACGACATTGTCTTTAAGTCAAAAACCCGAGTATATAGCCATACATTATCAGGGCTTCTTGTAGGAGAAATAAAATACCATAATACAGGAACTGTTCCAGTTGGTAATAGTCCCATAACAGAGTAACCAAAAACACCAGTTTCTGGAATATTAAGAGCGTCTTTGACATCGGCGTTTTCCTTCATAGCAAGAGCCTGTCTGAACTTCTGTTCGTCTCCGGCGGCTAGCGAGGTTACATCGAGAGTGTAGTCTCCGTTAAGGTCGTTAATTGTATAAGTATTTCCTGTAGAAGGATAATTAAGAACCATCAGGTTTAAATAAGTAGAATAGCTTAAATTGTCAAATCTAGTTTCTCCTTCTCCTGGAAAAAACTGATTAATGGCATTAATATATGCATCTGCTATTGAACCAAGACCTTTTTCGACAAGGTCAGCTTTACTTGGAAAAGAATTTGAGTCATTTATAACGTCTGTTAAAGCAGTCTTATCTAAAGTATTAAAAGTAATACTTGTAACATTTAATTGTTGCGGGATTAAATCCGCGTATACATACGGAGCAAATAATTTAAAATCTTTTATATTAAAATTTTTTACTGCTTCGGTTGACTCGACGCTAAAGTTTCCAGTGCTTGTATAATTAGAACCATCAATTTTATAAACTACTTCAGGTTTGAACTTATCTGATAATTGCGAATAAGATTCAATATTTTGAACTGTAAAAGGAATATTATCAATTGAAGTAGCTGTTAAAATTTCTAAATCCGCACTATTAATGAACTCCGGAGCAGATTGTAATGGTCTGCTAGCGAAAGATACTGCGAGAACAGTCTGTAGTAGAGAATAACCACTAAAAGACTGTGTGAATGCAGCAGTAAGTTCTGCATCAGTTGGAACTGGTGATCCATCTGGCAATGAATCCTTGTATCCGGCAAGTAAAATAGCCTGTGTTGCTGGAGTTAAATCGCTAAATCCAACTGTCGGTGCTCCCGTACCGACTACGGTAACACGTTCTCTTAAATAAGCTACGTCTTTAGAATAATACTTTAGTGATAGCGTTACAGATTTGTCTTTGGGATTCTCTAAGTTAGAGGTCGCAGCGGTATAGGTCGCACCGTTACCAGAACCTCCAAGTATAAGATCAGCACCAATAATAATGTTGCCGAGTCGTTTCACGTATTCGGCTTCCAAAAGAAAATTATCAGCTTTACCTATTTGATAGTATTGAGCAGCTCCTACTTTTAAGACATATCCAACACCAGAGTAATCTTTTGTTGGATCAAACCTGGTTGATTCATTCTGTATGATTACATTTGCTTTATCATAGTCATCTACGTTTTGCTGTGTAATAGGATTAGCCGACTGTATAGTAGCAACACGCACGTGTGTATATTCCTTAAGCATCGAGGATATTCCAAGATCAACAGTTGTATAAGTCAGTTTGACCTCCGAGAAGGTCGCGTTACGATTCGCAATTACGACTAGGCGACCCGGAGAAAATGTGAAAGTAGCATCTACAATTTCTGTACTATTTTTCCATACGCGAATTACACTCGAACCCTGATCTTTTACTAAGACGATCTCCATTTCACTTGTGCCAACTGCATTTATTGTACTCATACCTACAATTCCACTCACCCCATCCGACGCATTATATCCTAGAACTTGATCATTTCCATTCCCATCAGCAAGAGTTACCTTACACGAGAAGTTGAATCCATCATCAATGGTGTAGACCTTTGTAGTGACTAGAGAATTTTCATTAATGCTTCCAGAACCCATGTATTTAAGTGAATTTGAGAGATTGCTTACTAGCTGTTTCTGAATCGTCCCATTCGTAAAATCAGTCTGCCAATCTTCTGATAATCCATAAGTGTATATAACAGTAAGAGCATCGTTATTATTATGATCTAATCCAAAAAGTGGATAACTACCATTATTAATAGTTGGTAATTCATAATTTGGGGTTGGGGTTTCTGACCATACTGGATTAAAAATAACAGGATTAAGATTTACAGGCACGTTTTCTTTTAAAGATTCTAATTCTGAATTAAAATTATTTATAGTATTATTTGATATTGATAAACTGTCTTTTATTTGTTTTAACTCTTTTGCTAAATCAAGATATCCACTTCCTTCTGAAACAGAAGCATTTGTTGGATCGTTATCAAGAGCGGCTTTCAAGTTATCTGTAAGGTCTACAAGGTCTTCATTTACAGCAGCAATTTTCTTTCCAGGGTTTTGAGTTATAGTATTATAACGCGGACTCATTTATAATATTCTTAAATATTATAAATAATACAATTTTTTAAATTATATTTCTAAATTATTATTCTTTAAATTTGAGAAGAATTAATCCATAAAAGTTTGCCTCTTTCTCATGTATGGTATTGTACTTGAATATAAGCTTGAGTTTACTCATACTCTATTGTGTAGTAAGATTTTATTTTAAGAAACAGCTGGTACGCTACATAATGAGTTTATTACCAATCTACTAAGAGGTTTCGATATGTTCCTGAAGTGCGGCAACACTAGCTTGTAGGTTAGCGATGGCTTGAGCTCTCGATCGAGCACCAGTTACGTCGTGGGTATGGTCAGACATAAAATAGATGTCAGCGTAATTGGTGATGCTGGTATCTAAAGAAACAGTTGTAACGACAAGATGAGTATTTGTCACCGAAGCGGAAGACCCATGTACCGAATTGAACGCTTGAGGCGGGACAGTTGCTACCCTGTTCCAGCGGTTTGAAGCGTCTTGAGTATAGACATAGCATCCTCCTGAGTATCCACTGGCTGGAAGGTCAGCATCGCCAAAGTTTCTAGCACAAACAACGAGTTTTGTCTTATCTGGTGTTAACTGAAGTGAAATATGACCTCCTCCAAAGTTTTTTAGGGAATCAGAAATAGTACTTTGTTTAATGTAACTGCCGTCAACTAGTTTGAAGAAGTCTACTATCTCCCCAGTCCGGTCACCAAAGAAGAGATATTCACCATCATTGGATAGTTCTGCATTCATCAAGTTCGAATAAGAATTGTTGTATTCCACTTTTGTGTATGTGGTTGGTGTATCCGACTGTGCTGTGAAAACAAACTGTTTTCCATGACCTAAACAAACAACAAATGTTAGGCCGTTGGTCGTGCATGCCATAGGACACCAACTAGAGTCCTCTTCAGACCCTAAGAGTTCAGTCTGGAGCAGGGTTACACCAGTTGTCTCTACCGAGTAGATTTTAAATTCAAAATTGAGCCGGTCAGTAGAGGCTTCTATCACACCTATCCTGGTGCCGTCTCCTGACACCATACATCTTTTTGTCTTTGGAAAAGTAGCAATGGGTGTATACTCACTTACAGGAGGTAAAATGGTAACTATATTACCCGATTGCAATGCTGCCTTGTCACTCGCATCATAATAATTAAAGGGTACATTAGCGGTATTTGCAATTGTGATACTTGTCACTACCCCATCAGTAACGTTGGCTACCACTGTAACACCAAAGTATTCTGCTATCCAATCCAGTTGTGGAACAAGACTAATGCTTACACCATAATTGTATCCAGAACTTCCGTCTGTTACTTCGTAAGTTCCATCAAAGTTGACCCCAGTTAAGTGTCCGTTTTCATCAACTGGGAGCCTATCCTCCGGAAGCGTCCAGGTTGCGGCCGGCTGTTGAGGTGGCTTCCAGAATAACGATGACCATTCAAAACCATTTATGGGACCCGCAAACAGGGAAGTCTGTGCCAGAAAAGCAGAATCATCTGACATATTTATGAATCTACCAAAAGTCGCAGATAGATTACTACCAATTTCGGCGGTAGGAGTATGCTTTACTGAGCTTGCCAAAATCCAAGTACTACCCTTCTCGTATATATCAATCCTGCCATCCTGGTCACCATCCGCATCCTGTGGAACACCAACAGCCATGTAATTACCTTTCATATCAACAGTGACTCCCCAGAACCCTTCACTACCGCTCGTTCTCGTTGGTTCTTGTACATTTTGTGTTAGCAAAAGTGGAAGGTCCTGGTCTAAGGCGAGTCGTGCTTTTGTATCTTGTATAACTCCGTTTAATGAATCCTGTGTGGCAAGATTAGCAAGGGCTGAAGTATCAGCCTTCCCAGCAATTATAGCCATAATTTCACTAAATTGTATTTCTAAAAGAGAATTTTTTTCTTTGATACTATTAATTTCTTTTAAGGTTTCCCATGTAGGGAAAGGAGTTGGGTGTAAATGTAAATCACTTTCTATTTTAATATTTTGTATAGATAAATGTTTATTATGAGCTAATCCAAGATATACTTCTTCATTTAATCCAGTTATATTCCCAATATGAAGATCTAGATAATTCTTTAAGTTTTTAAGATATACTCTAGCAGTATCAGCTACTTTAACAATTCTTAATTCATATTCAATATCTAACGCAAAACCACTAGTATTACTTGGAGTGTCAGCAGATGTTTTCATACTACCATTGTTTGGATTAGTAATATCGAAATATTTATATTTATAAGAATTATCATCTTGTTCAATATCTAATAATAAAGATAATACAGGTTTATTTACTTCAAGTAAATTGAAAGTGCATGAATATACAAAATCACTATGTTTCTTTGTAGTCATAAGATTTTTATTACTTAACATATCAATATCTTCTAAAGTAGTAATAATATTATCAACATTCGCAACAAACCCTTGTTTTGTAGTTGTATTTACAAAATCAATAGAGAATGATTCATCAAGTCCGTTACTATATAATGAAACTAAAGAATCTACATATAATAATTTATTATTACGTATTGGTAATGCACCTTGGCTAACAGTAACAGATGTAAAACTTCCACTATGTAATGGAGTTATAATATCGTCATTTGTAACTAATTCTACAGATGGATTGTTATTATTATTATTATTTTCTTCAGTATTTAGAACAATATTATCTATAGTTATGTTTTTATTAGATAATAAACCTATATGCATACTATTACTATAATCTTGTGTAACATCTAATGATTTCATAATATTTCCAAAGCTATCAATTAAATGAACTTTTAGATTTTCAGGTGTTTTTACTAATTTTATTTGATATTTTGTTTCTAACTCTAATCCATGATTTGTTGATGGCATCTCGGTTTCAGAAGATAGTTTTAACATAATTTCTCCT